>OGTK01000042.1_pt1 | contig 121190 bp, 99 predicted proteins | sample 1574561 | NCBI WGS metagenome assembly OGTK01 (sample SAMN03295812, study PRJEB24534) | human gut metagenome | isolation source: fecal sample 2 from infant 2 | host: Homo sapiens | place: USA: Pittsburgh, PA | collected 2014-07 | reverse complement strand
TAATTAATTTAATTATATAAAATTTCTCCTCTCTGTCAAGACTATTTTGAAATTTATCTAAATAGTTTTTGTTTTTATTATTCACGACTTTCTCTTTTCTGAGAATTTTATTTTTGCGAATCACTTACTTTCAATTTTTAAAACTCATTAGCTTCTAAAATTTTAGAATTTATAAATCAACAAATACCTTCTTACATAATAAAAAATATTCTCTTCCACAAAAAAATCAAAAAATTAACTTTAATTAACTTTTTAAACAAAAAATATAAATTTAACTTAAAATAATAAAAAGACTTTTCTCTTTCCTTACGATTAGATTAACTTATGGCACATTAATTTCTAAGAATGAAATAGTTTCCAGTATGTGGTATAATTAAGGCTGGAAGGTGAAATTATGATTCAAAGTTTAGTCAAGGCAGCTAATGTTTTAGACATCTTAAAAAGTGAAAATAGAGAGCTTACAATTGCAGAAATTTCTGAATTTTTAAATATACCCCCAAGCACTGCCCACAGAATTCTATCCACCCTAATTGGGGTTGGATATGTGTCCAAAGACGAGAGGACCCACCTCTATGGTCTGGGACCTGCCCTAATACCCCTAGGCATTAAGGCATCCTCAAAGCTTGATCCACAAGCCGTTGGCAAAGCAGTCCTTGAAAACTTGTCTGACATGACTAATGAGGACTCTTATTTTGTCATAAAGTCTGGCGACAAGGGCCTCATGCTTTCCAAAGCTGAAGGCAAGCACTCCCTAAAGATTGTAGAAAATTTTGGAATAGAAATTGACCTCCACAAGGGAGCCATAAGAAAGACTATCTTGGCCTTTCAATCTGATGACTATATAAACTACTACTTAAAAAAGGACCTTTCCGACTACCTTGATGCTCCTGTTGACAAGGAAGCTCTGAGGCATGATTTAATGCAAATAAGAAACAATAAAATTTCTGTATCTGATTCAGAATATATTGATTCAGTTATTGGAATTGGAGCCCCTGTCTTTAACTACAAGGACCAACTTGTGGGAGCTATTGGAGTTGTCATTCCAAAGGAAAGGATCAACGAGGCTTCTAAAAAAGAATATATTAAGGCAGTGAAAAATGCTGGTATTGAATTTTCAAAAAATTTGGGCTATTCAGAAACTTAAAGTTGCGTCAATGTGGCGCAACTTTTTTCTTTGTCTAAATTTTTTATATTCTTAAAATTCTCTCATTTTTTTATTTTATAATTTAAAGATTTTAAAATAAAATCAAATTTTGATGTTTTTTTGATTTTATTTTGTTATAATTTATTGAAATAAATAAAATTTAATGTTTTTTTGATTTTATTGGAGGATTTATGGATTATTTATACACTTTATACTACAAGAATAAAAATGAATATGAAAAAATTTATAAATCACGAATCGATTTTAGTGAAACTTTAAGAACTAATCTAAGTATAAAGCCTTACAGGGAAAATTTATCCTTTCAACTTTATTATGTCTTCAATAGAGAGACCTCAAATCTAATAGATTTAATAAATCAAAATAATAATACTTTAGAAAAATTAGATGATGAGCTGCCAATAATTGCTAAAAGTGCAAATTTGTTGGAAATTATTTCTAGTGAATTAAAAAGCACTAATGATCTTGAAGGCGTAAAGTCAGAAAAGAAGGAAATAATCGAAACTACAAGAAATATTTTAAATTCGAAAAATCCCAAACAAATAAGGCTCACTAGTATGATTAAATCCTATCTCTTGCTTTTAAATGAAAGTTCTTTGAAAGTCCCATCAGATTTAAAAGATATTCGGAAAATTTATGACGAGATAACTGAGGGAGAAATTGACGAAAAAGACCAACTTGATGGAAAATTTTTTAGGTTGGAGCCAGTCTATGTCCAAAAGAAAAATTCTGTAAATGGCGAAATTATACACACAGGTGTCATAGGCGAAAATAAAATAGAAAAGTCTTTGTCAAATATTCTAAATTTTTTGTTAAATACCGATTTAGACTTACTCATTAGGGTTGCCATTTTTCATTATTATTTTGGATACATTCACCCTTTTTATGATGGAAACGGCCGTGTAAATAGATTTATTTCAAGTATCTTTATTAGGAGCAAGTATTCTTATCTAACTTCTATGTCCCTTGCTCGTGGATGCTGGATTAACAAGACTTCTTACTACAAAAGTTTTGATATAACTAATTCAAAAATAAATAAGGGAGAGCTAAATTATTTTATAGATGAATTTTTAAAAACTTTAATAGCTGGTCAAGAAGATATTATTTTTAATTTGACTAATAAGATAGAAAATTTGAATCTTGCTAGAAAGTGTATTGAAAATAATAGCTCAACTTTAAATAGTAAGCTAAAAGAATCCATCCTATTTTTACTCTGTCAAAATTATTATTTTGACAACAATAAGGGCCTCACACGAGATGAAATATTTGAATATACTAATGATTTTAAAAATAAAAACAAAAAAATAAGAGAGTTGAAGGAACTTGAAAAAGATAGTTTTATAAAAGCTGTAAAGGAAAGACCTTTAATTTATACTTTGAATGATAATTTTATAGAAAACTTATAAATCTAAGACTTGCTGCTGCAGGTCTTTTTTTATCAATAGCCTCTGTCTTTTAAAGAAAGTTACAATTTGTTAAAATGTATCTGGGAGGTCATCATGCCAATACTTAGTTTAACAAATATAAAAAAATCCTATATTGATGAAGAAACTATTAGGGCTGGAAACCTAATAGTTGAGGATAAGGATAAAATTGGCCTTATTGGAATCAACGGAAGTGGCAAGTCCACTCTTTTTAATATAATTACAGAAAATCTCTCCTATGATGAAGGAGAAATTTTTAGGAAAAAAGATTTAAAGGTGGGTTACCTAGAGCAACAACTTAGCCTTCACACTGAGGGGTCTATTTACGATAACTGCCTTTCAATCTTTGCTGACCTAATAGGACTTGAAAAAAACTTGAGAAATCAAGAACACATAATTGCCGCCAACCCCGACAATCTCGACGAAGAGCTCATGAAGTACCAAAGGCTTCAAGATGAGTTTCACAAGAGGGATGGCTATTCTTATAATTCAAAGATAAGGGGAACCCTAATTGGCCTTGGCTTCACAGAAGAGGACTTTGACAAGGACATATCCACCCTATCTGGTGGGCAAAAGTCTCGTGTGGCCCTTGCCATGCTCCTCCTCGAAGAGGCAGACCTGCTCCTACTTGACGAGCCTACCAACCACTTGGACATTGGGGCAATCTCTTGGCTTGAAAAATACTTAAAGGACATTGACAAGGCTGTCATTATAATCTCTCACGATAGGTACTTTTTAAACAACATTGTCTCCAAGATCGTCCTCTTGGAAAATGGGGAAACCAAATCCTACAAGGGCAACTACGATACCTACATGAAGCAGAGGAAGAAGGACTTTGAAGTCTTGAAGAGGCAATATGAGGACCAGCAAAAGGAAATCAAGAGGCAGGAAGAGATTATAAAGAGGTATATGAATCTTGGCCGTGACAGGTTCATCAAGCAGGGCAAGAGCCGTAAGAAGATGCTCGATAAGATGCAGAGGATTGAGATGCCGGCATCTAACAAGAAAACCAATCTCCACTTCACGCCAAAGAAAACTTCAGGCAAGGACGTCTTGGAGATTAAGGACCTTTCAAAGTCCTTTGGGGACCACTTAGTCTTCAAAGACCTCAATGCCTTTGTCTACAAAAACGACAAGATTGGGCTAATTGGTCCCAACGGTGTGGGCAAGTCCACCCTCTTTAAGATTATAGCCGGAGAAACTCCTCCAAGTTCTGGAGAAGTTAAACTTGGTTCTAATGTGGATGTTGCATTTTTCTACCAAGAGCTTGACAACTTAAACCTAGACAATACTGTTATGGACGAAATTTGGGACGAGTTTCCAAAGCTTGAGCACTTTCAAATTCGAAAATACCTGGCAGAATTTCTCTTTGTAGGTGACGACATCTTTAAGACAATCGACGAGCTTTCTGGTGGAGAACGTGGAAGGTTGTCACTTTTAAAGATCATGCTAAAGGGGGCAAACTTTCTTGTCCTTGACGAACCTACCAACCACTTGGATATCGACTCCAAGGAAATCCTTGAAGACGCCCTCTTAAAGTACGATGGAACTGTCCTATCCATATCCCACGACAGGTACTTTTTAAATAAAACTGTTGATAAAATTTTTGAAATGACTGAATCTGGTATCAACACCTTCCTCGGCAACTACGATTATTATCTTGAAAAGACCACAGAGGTGGAAGGTCTTGAGGATGACTACAAGTCAAGGACAGAAATTGAAAAGGAAAAGCGTGAAGAGAGAGAAGAACGCAAAAAAAATAAAGCCCTTCGTAAAGAAAAAGAAAAAATTGAAAAAGAGATTTCAACAATCGAAGAAAAGTTATCCACAATAGACTCTAAACTTGCAGACTCTAACACTTACAGCGATTATCAACTAGCAAGTGATTTATCAATAGAGCGTGAAAGCCTTGCAAATACTTTAGAAGACCTTTATGAAAAATGGATGGAACTTGAGGATTGATGAAAATCTTATTAATTTTTTCTCCACAAGCCTACTTGTGATAAAGACTTTATCCCCAGCTTTATCCACATTATCCACAGGAATATGAACATCTGTCTTGAAAAGTTCTGCACAATTCATGCACATTTTGAAAAAATTCTCATAAAACACAAAAAATTTGCAATTTTACAAGAAATTTAAGCTAACTTTATAAAAATTATACAATCTTATCCACAATTTCATAAAACTTATCCACTTTTGTGGGTAAAAAAGAAAAGAGCTAATAAAAAGCTCTTTTTTTTCGTGCAGAATTTCAATTTTTGTGGATTAATTAACTTTACAGTCTTTTTATCATGTCCTCGGCTGGGTCTAGGATTTCTATGTCTGTTAACTTTTTAAATTCTTCTTTCATGTAGGGGAAGTGGGTGCAGGCAAGGATGATTCCATCAGGCACATCTTCCATCTTATTGAAAAAATTAAAGAGGTCTCTAAGGTCCAGCTTCTTTACGATTTCTTCTGGCGGAGTCTTCTTTTCAATTTCTTCCACAAGACTTAGGATGCCAAGAGAAATTGTGTCCCTAAAGTTTTTTTCACAGACAAGGGCATCTACACCGTAGGCTGATTTTGAATTTGCTGCAAGGATAATCAACTTCTTATACTTAGAGTCAAGTTCCTTATAAAAGTCCAAGGGAGTGATAATTTGTATTGCCTGACGACGGGATAGGTCGTCGATGTCAATGGAGGCCGAAAGAGAGTTACAGTAGATAAAAATTTTCTCTGCCCCCTTAGCCTTTGCATCCACAATTTTTTCTTCAACGAGCCTTGTCAAGTCTTCCCTTGAATAGTATTGAAGGAGGGACTGGTCCTTGGGGTTCTTAGAAATTGGATAGGACAAGCTTTCAAATCCCCTCTCCCTTAAGAGGTCTACCCCCATCCTTGTGTCTTCATGGGTTCCTGCGAATACTCCAACTTTCATCTTCTCACTCCTTAAAATAAATCCACTTTAATGCCTTGGGCAAGACCTTGTAACTTATCTCTCTTGCCCTGTAAATTTCTCCGTCAATGTTGTATAAAAATTCTTGGTCTGATGAAATCACTCCAGACCTTGTAATAATTTCTCTCACCCCAGGTTTGCCCAGGTGGGTGCCCTTGCGATAGGACGAGAATAATTTCATAATCCCAAGAGCTCCCATCTCATGAGCCAAGATTAAATTCAAGAATCCATCATCAATCCTTCCCCTTGGTGAGGGATTAAACCCGTTGCCATAATAGGATCCATTGCAAAGGGCAGATACCAAAAACCTCCCAACGATTTCTCTTTCATTATCTTCTTGGTCGCAATAAGAAATTTTTAAATTTACAATTTCTAAATTTGCCACACTTTTTATAACTCCGTAGAGGTAGGCAAGCTTGCCTGAAATATTTTTCCTCTTCATGATGTCATAGGCGTACTTCAAAACATTGGTGTCAAAGCCAAGGCTTGTTACATTTATGCAAGTTTTTCCATTTACTTCTACTAAATCAATGGGCGAAATTTCATAATTAAAAATATTTGAAAGTTCAAAGGGTCTAAAGTTTTTGGAAAAGTCGTTGCCCGTTCCTCCTGGCACAAGTCCCAAGGCTGTATCACTGGCTCTAAGGACGCTGGCAACTTCTGATAGGGCACCATCTCCAGCTTTTATAAAGAGGAGGTTGCCTCCTTTATCTCTAAAATCCTCAGCAAAGGAGATTGTGTCTCCTGCTTTTTCTGTAATTTTTATTTCATCTTCCTTAAAATATTTTAAAAGTTCTCTCTCAAAATCCTTGTCACGACCCCTACCTGACTTAGAACTTATAATAAATAATTTTTTCATAATTCATCACTTGTCTTTTATTATAATAAATCTTCCTTGCTTTTCCAATATTCTTAACCCATCTTGCCCTAAAGGACTTTTCTTTGATATGGACTAGGAGAATCTTCCCTAAAACCTGCATTTGCCTTGCTTAAAAATCTCTATTAAATTATAATTTCCTTAAAGCTTATTATTAAGGACGAGATGGTCAAATGGAAAAAAACTATAAAAACCTTACAAAAATTTTATTTTTTATAATAAATCTTATTTTTTATAAGACTTCCCTTGGGAGTCCCACAAGTGACAAGGGCTTCTACATATTAATTATCGCTATTATCTTGACAGGTCGTCTAGACTATTTTCTTTTAAAGCTCTATCCCAAGAAAAATTATAAATTCACTGTTACCAGTTTAAATATATTTTTTAAGATTTGCCTTTCCATTTACTTTAGGGAGTTCCATTCCTTTAATATCTTTGGCAGACTTGGACTTGCAAGAGAAGCTGGCGGCGTCCTTCCAGTTATCTTTAAGGACTTTTCTCCTGCCTATGTCCTCATGATTTTATCTGGCATAGGTCTTGCCTACTTAATTAAAAATTATTACCAAGAAGAAGTCTTTAATAAAGAAAAATTTTATAAGGACCTTGGAATATTTTTTGCCCTTCTCATCCTGCCAGGACTTTTTATAAGACCCCTTAGGGGAACTGAAGTCTACACTTCAACTTTTTTATCTCCCCTTTATACAAGGATCCAAGCTAAGGAAGATGCAAAATTCTTAGAAAAGACTGACATAAAAAAATACTTTAGGTCTCGAGAGATTAAGAATAATGACTTTACAGGACTTGCAAAAGACAAAAATATAATTTTCATCCAGTGCGAGTCCCTGCAAAATGCTGTTGTCAATAGGACCTATAATGGAGAAGAGGTGACTCCTTTCTTAAATTCCTTGATAAAGAAGCAGGGGTCCATCTATTTTGACAATTATTTTGAACTCCTTGGCTTTGGCAACACATCCGATGCTGAGTTCGTCTCCATGACTTCAGTCTATCCTACCCTTGATGGCCAAGCCTATTCTGTATACAAGGACAAGAAAACTTATGGACTGCCAAAAATGGCCAAGAAGATGGGCTATGAAACAATAGCCATGCACGGCAACACTGGAAAATATTATGACCGAGAAGAAATATATAAGGGCTTTGACTTTGACAAGATCTATCTGGGAGAAAGTTACGACCAGACTGACCAAGTCATGATGGGCCTATCAGACAAGTCCTTCTTCAACCAGTCCTTTGACAAGATAAAAGAAGCTGATAAGTCAGACAAAAAGTTTTTTGCCCTTATAGTAACTCTTACAACTCACACTCCCTACAATCTGCCAGAAGGCTTGCGAGAGATTCCAAAGGAAGCTGATGATAAAACGGACTTTGTCTACGATTATGTTTCTTGTGCCCGCTACACCGATAGGGCCATGGAAGAGTTTTTCCACAAGTTAGAAAAATCTGGCATCTTGGATAAGACTGTCATAGTAATTTACGGCGACCACCACGCCTACACCCTTAACAATACAAAAAACAAAGAGTCTATGGAAAAATGGCTTGGACGAGAAGTCGACTACGACGACATGATGAATATCCCCCTCCTCATCCATGTCCCTGGATTTAATAAAAATATTACAAGACACAATGTTGGCTCACAAGTTGACCTCTATCCAACTATCCTAAACCTAATGGGCTGGGACAGAAATGAAATTCCGACTTTTGGGATTGACCTACTTGGCTGGGGTAAGGAAGTAGACGACAACGCAGCCTATCCTCAAACCTACCTCTTGAAGGGTTCCTTTATCACATCAGACAAGGTCTTTGAATATTCTCGCGACGGCGTTTTTGAAAACTCTAGGCTGATTGATAGGAAGACGAGAAAGCCCCTTCCCCTTGACCAGGCAAGGAAGGAATCAGACTGGGCAAAGATATGTATCGACTACTGCAAGAACTTAATGACTAATGACAACTTAATAGAACTCGTGGAAAAAAATAAGGAAGACTGATTAACAACCAGTCTTCCTTTCCTTTTTAAGTCGTCTTATCCTAATAATTTCTAAAATAAATAGGATGAAAATTCCCAAAATAAATCCAGGGATTGAAAAATTATATAAGTTTAGTGGAGGGTTTCCACCAAAAGTCGTTGGCCCCATGACAATGGCATAAAGGGACCCAATAATCATGCCAAGTATAAGATACATCATCTTGCCTCGATTATTCCTCATCCTCTGTCTTATAATCCTTATGGACATAAAAATTCCAAAGAGGACTCCAAGGGTCATAACTATAAGGGGCATGAGCTTGTCAAAGTTAAACCTCATGACCTCTCCCAAGGCTTCAACTACAGGTATGTAGACTCCTGCTATGAGAAGAATTGATGAGCCAGATATGCCTGGCAAGACCATGGCAGAGATGGCAAGTCCACCTGCTAGGAAGAGGTAGATGTAGTCAAAGACATTGGGATTAATTAGGTCAAAATCCCCAATGAATTTTGACTTCCCCCTAAAGATTACTAAGACTACAACGATAAGAAGTCCGAGAAAGATAAAATAAAAATCTTCCTTGTTTTCCCTTAAAATTTTTATCTCAGTAGAAATTAAAAAGGGAAGGGACATAAGGGTTAGACCAAGAAAGACTGAAGTCATAAAGTAAATCTCCCTTTGAAAAAGTTCTGATAGGAAAAAAATACTCAATAGGAGTCCAAAGATCCAACCTAGGCCGAGATTAAAGAGATACTTAAAGGCCTGCCTCCTCTTTTCTCCTTGGCTTCCAAAAAATTCGTGCAAGCTGTCTATAAATTTATCATAAAAACCTAGGATGAAGGCAAGGGTGCCCCCGCTGACTCCTGGCACAGAGTCGGCTATTGCCATGACCATCCCGTGAAAAAAATTAATTAACATAAATCCTCCCTTTGTCTATGATAACATTTAATTGTGAAAAATATTTTTATATGGGGAAATTTTACAAATTTTTAATATTCTTTAGTAAATTAAAGGTTTATCCTTTAAAATTGTTTTCAAGAGGTCTATAATGATAAACAAGAAAAACTTTTATAGACTAGATAAAATTTGACAAGGAGGATAAGCATGAAAAATAAAAAATTTTTAGGGAGTTTAATAAGCATACTTCTTGGACTGGGACTTGTTACTTACACAAAGGACCCCTTCTTAAGCATCTTTATCTATATCTGCCTTGTAGCTGTCTACAAGTTAATAGGATTTTTGGTTTTAGAAGCTAAATAAAGTCTAGAGGCTCGACAGAGTCTCTTTTTTATTTGGTTTTTCAAGCTAATAAAAAATTCCACTATCTCAAGTGGGAAAATTTTTGTAATTTATATGAGTAATTTTAATAATTTTTTATAAAAAGTATTAAAATGTCCTTAAGAATTTTAGGAGGAAGTATGAAGAATATAAACTTAGACGAACCCGTAGCAAATCTCATTGAAAAATTTCCAAATTTAAAAAACATTTTAAAGGATTTAGGTTTTACTGAAATTACAAATCCCCTAGCCCTTTCTACTGTTGGAAAAATGGTTTCGATAAAAAAAGGAGCCAAGATAAAAAATATAGACTTGGATTTAATCAAAGAGAAGTTAAGAGAAGAAGGCTTTAATCTAGTTGATGAAGAAATTGTTAATGATGGTGGCAAGGAAGATAAGGATAGACTTGAACTTTTAAAATCCTATATCGAAAGACTTTCCAAGGGCGAAGACTTGGAAGCTGTTAGAAGTGATTTTGTAAAAAATTTTAAGGATGTATCTTCAAAGGAAATTGTCCATGCTGAACAAGAACTAATTATGAGTGGCCTTCCCCTAGAAAAGGTCCAAAAACTTTGCGACATACACTCTGCACTTTTCCACGAAAGTAATATTGTAGATGAGAGTCAAAAAGATTTAGAAAAAATCCCAGGTCATCCCCTAAATATTTTAAGCTTAGAAAATAAAAAAATTAAATTTTTGGCTGACGAGGTTAAAAATAGCGAGGACAAGTTAGCTAAGATAAGAGATCTTTTAAAAATAAATTCGCACTATGGGAAAAAGGCTGGACTTATTTATCCCCTTTTGAAAACAAAATACAATGTTAGTGGTCCCAGCGATGTTATGTGGGCTGTTGATGATGAAATAAGAAGTGACCTATCACGCATTGTAAAGACAAATTCTTATAATGAGGAAAGCTTAAATAAACTTTTAGATAGGGTCTATGAAATGATATATAAGGAAGAAAATATCCTCTTCCCCCTTTTAAAAGAGAACTTCATAGAGGAAGAGTGGAATAAGATTTATGGCGACTTTGAAGAATATGGACTAGACCTTCTTGATGATGTCCCACTTTGGAAGGACTACAAGCCTAAAGAAATCCTACCAAAAGAAGAAGTTTCTTGTGGAAGCCTTGAATTCGAAACTGGAAGCTTAAAGATAAAGGAAGCCCTTGAAATTTTTAGGACCCTTGATGCCGAACTAACCTTTATAGATAAGGATGACTTTGTAAGATATTATTCTGAGGGTAAGGACAAAATATTTCCTAGACCTAAGTCATGTTTAAATAGAGATGTTGCCTCTTGTCATCCTCCAAAAGTTGTTCCAATGGTAAAGTCCTTGCTTGATGATTTCAAAAGCAAGAAGAGAGATCGTCTAGTTGTGTGTAGAGATATTAAGGGAAAGAAAATCCTAGTTAAGTACCTTGCAGTTTATGATGAAGCTGGTGCTTATATGGGCACCTTGGAAACAGTTGAGGACATAAGCCAATATTAATATCATAAAATAAAAGCCCCCTTAGGGGCTTTTATTTTATGATATTAATTATTGTGTCACAGGATTTTTTAATATCTTCATTAAAAACTTTATAAAAAATTCCCTCCTTATTTATAGAGTAATTGGCATCATAGTATTTTATTATCAAGTCTTTAATTATAAGATCGAAGTTTTCTTCATCCAGCAACTTCAAATAATTTTCGTATCTCTTTGCACTTATATATCTCCTTAAATTTTCAAATGCCGAGATAAGCTCTTCTTTTTTCTCCAATCCATAGTCACTTAAATAGTCGGACTTAATTCGCTCTGTTCTTCTTTCAATTGTGTCCTCAATTAAAAAAACTTTATCAGTCTGCGCCATAGCCTTTATAAGTTCTCCAGGAAGATTTATGCTTCCTATACGTGAGGACTCTCCTTCTACAAAGACCGGACCTTGTTTAAAACTTTTAAAGCTTTCCATAAGGTCTGACTCAAAGGTCTTTTGAGAAGGCTGCAAGCCCATGCCTATTCCCCCAAAGAAGGAGCCTCTGTGTCTTGCAAGTCCTTCAAGGTCAAGGACATTCTCCCCTCGCTTCCTTAGCTCTTTTAAAATTTCCGTCTTGCCACAGCCAGTGTAACCTTTAAGGACCACATACTTGTAATCCTTAAGAGTCTCCATAAAGTTGAGGACATATTTTCTATATGACTTGTATCCGTGATCTAACTTGTAGACCTTGTGTCCCAAAGTCTTTAAGAGATTAAAAAGTGCAGTAGAACGAAAACCTCCCCTAGAACAAAAGAGGACAACTTCATGGTCTTCTTCCATTTGGGAAATGCGCCTATAGTAATCAGTAAGCTTAGGTGCAAAAAACTCCACGCCTTTTTCCTTTGCTCCCTTTATATCTCCTGACACATAGAGAGTGCCTACAATTTTTCTCTCCTCATTTGAAAGTAGAGGCATGGATATTGCTCCTAAAATTGTCCCCTCTTCAAACTCTCCTTCACTTCGCAAGTCAATAAAGAGAGGATTTTTAAATTTTAAAATTTCTTCATAATCTGTTGCTTTAAACATAGCTTTATTATAGTTGTTTTAAAAAATTTTTTAAAGTGTTATAGTGAGTATAGAGGTGAAACGATGAAGCTTCAAGTATGCGGAGGTTGTAACGCAAAAATTTCAGCCTCCTCTTTAAAAGCAACTTTAGACATATTGGAAGTATTTAAGAGAAAGGAAGTCTTGGAAGGCTTTGCAAAAAATGACGATGCTGCCATTATAAAGTTAAGTGACGATATAGCAGTGGCACTTACCTGTGACTTCTTTCCTCCAATGGTAGAAGACCCCTTTGCCTTTGGAGAAATTGCGGCGGCAAATGCCCTTTCAGATATTTATGCCATGGGTGGCGAGCCTGTGGCAGCACTTAACTTAGTCTGCTTTCCAGAAGAGGAAGACAGAAGTATTTTGGAAGAAATATTAAAGGGTGGAGCTGCAAAACTTAAAGAGGCCCAGTGTAGCTTGGTAGGCGGTCATTCCATTCACGACCCAAGAATAAAATATGGACTTTGTGTCATGGGAATCTTAAATCCCCAAAAAATTTACAGCAACAACTCTTCAAGAGTGGGCGACAAATTAATACTTACAAAGCCCTTGGGCGTGTCCCTACTATCATCTGCAAGGACTGTGGGTGAATGTGAGGATAAGTACTTTAAAGCTGCAGTGGAATCCATGAGGACTTTAAACAAGTATGCCTGCGAAATACTTAAAAAGTACAAAGTAAATGCCATGACCGATGTGACTGGCTTCGGTCTTATAGGTCACTTAAGTGAAATGGTCTCAGACACTGCTGTAATTTATTCAAAGAATTTAAAGATACTTCCCGGTGCCAAGGAGGCTGCAGAAGAATTTCTCTTTACTGCAGGAGGCCAGCGCAACAGAAAGTCTTACGCTGACTTGGTGGACTTTGAAATCCAGGACTTCGCCTTGGAAGAAGTCCTTTTCGATCCCCAAACATCAGGTGGACTTTTGGTAGCACTTGCTGAAGACGGAGAAAAAGCTTTGGAAGAATTGAAAGCTGCAGGAATTCCCGCAGCAATTGTGGGAGAAATAATTCCCGCTCAAGATAAAAAAATAATAGTGAGGTAAAAAATGAAAGAAATCGATGCACTTGGACTTCTTTGCCCAAGACCTGTAATACTTGCGAAAAAGTTAATTAAAGAAGAAAACCCTAAGGAATTTGCAGTCCTTGTAGACAATGAAATCGCAACTGAAAATCTATCCAAAATGGCGGACCAATTGGGCTACGACACAGAGGTGGAAAATGGAGACAAGGTCTACAAGGTAAAATTTAAAAAAGATAGGGACAAAAAGCTTGAACAAGACTACAACAAGGAGGAATTTATTGTAGTCTTTTCATCAGATGAGCTCGGCATAGGTGATGAAGAATTTTCCAAAAAACTTTTGGAAGGATTTGTCTACTCCCTTTCAGAAAAAGACCAAGTTCCCACATATGTAGTCCTTTACAATCACGGCGTAAGGCTTTCAACAATAAATGAAAACACCGTAGCCGACCTTAAAAAATTAGAATCAAAGGGTACAACTGTACTCTCCTGCGGCCTTTGCTTAGGCAACTACAACTTAAAGGAAGAGCTTAAAGTGGGACAAGTGACAAATATGGACAAGATTGTGGATCTGCAAATACATTATAGGACAGTGAAGCCCTGTTGAGTTACAAACTTTTAACCTTTAGGTCAGTAAACTATGCCATGGAAGCGGAGAAAAAGACTAAGGACTTAAGGACCCGCCTTATCACTCTCCCATCTTGGGTCACATCTGATTGTGGCTTCGGTCTTAAAGTGGGAGAAAACTTGGAGGACGTTGTGAAAATTTTAGGCAGAGAAAATATAGAAGGGATTTACGATCTCAAATGATTTACTTAGACAATGCATCAACAACTTTAATAAAGCCTGAGTCAGTAGGCATAGCCGTAATGGAAGGAATTAACTCTCGTAATTTCGCAAACCCAAACAGAGGCTCCTATGAAATGTCTTTAAATTCTTTAAGAGCCCTCTACGACTTGCGAGAAGAGTTAGGAGAATTCTTCGGCGTGAAGGCACTAAAGGTGTCCCTCTGTGCAAATGTCACTACTGCCCTCAACTTGGTTTTAAATTCACTTTTACATGAAAATGATCACGTAATAACTTCAATGGCGGAACACAACTCCGTCCTTCGTCCCTTAAATCACTTAAAACTTAAAGGAGTAGAAGTGTCCTACCTTCCTTTAGCAGGAGATAAAATCGACTTAAGCTACCTAAATAAACTCCTCCAAAAAAACACAAAGGCAGTTTGTCTTACAGCAATGTCAAATGTGTCGGGACAAATCACCAACTTAAAAGCTGCGGCAGACTTTTGTAAAAAACAGGGACTTATTTTAATCATAGACGGAGCACAAGCTGCAGGCAGCATGGACTTAAATTTAAAAGACTTTGACCGCACCGTCCTTTGCTTCACGGGACACAAGTCCCTTTACGGACCTGAGGGCACGGGAGGCATTGCCCTAAAAGGAGATATAAAATTTGAAGAAGTCTTCTCAGGTGGCGGCGGAAATTCAAATGACGAGCACCAAAGCCCATTTATGCCTGATATATTTGAATATGGCACTATAAATGTCCATTCCAACTTAGGACTTTTGGCTGGAGTAAAGTATGTAAAGTCACTAGGCATTGATAAAATTTCAAAGGACCTCTTTGAACTTTCATCCTACCTTTACAAGTCCTTGAAGTCTTTGGAAGGCATAAGGCTTTATGGAGACCACGACTATCCTCACGGACCAATTGTGTCCTTTAACTACAAGGACTATTCTTCAGAAGAAGTGGCTGACCTACTTTGGCAAAAGGGAGAAATCGCCACTAGGGCGAAACTTCACTGTGCTCCTCTCTTTCACAAGGCCATGGGCACAGATAAAAGAGGCATGGTTCGAGTGTCCCTCTCCACTTTCAACAGCTTTGAAGACGTGGACAAACTTATTGAAACATTAAAAAATATAGCTTAATTATAAGAATACTTATATAAGCTATACTCCTTGATGAGAACGGTAAAATCTTAGATAGATGCTAATTTAGGACTAAAAGGAAGTAGATTAGCCTAATTTAAATTTCTATTTTATATTAAAGGGGATAGATGCAAGCCTAAATACTTGCGTCTATCCCCTTTAACAAGTTCCCCAATAAAAAAGCAGGTCTTTAATTATTTTTATCTTTTGCCCTTTCTATTTTCGTAGTCTTTTGTGATTTCGTCCTTCCAGTGTTTGTCGACTCTTCCTTTGTTTCTTCTTACATAGGATATGGCATCGCCTATGACTCTGTAGTTTAGTTCTGTGCCTTCTTCGTCGCTGTGATACTTTACCGCCATTTCTCTCCTTATGCCAAATTTTTCTCCTTCTCCTTCTGCGTCTATGTTTGCGCCTAGGAAGATAAATTCCCAGCCATATTTCTCTCTTTGCTCGGTTATTAGTCTTTTTACTTCTCTGTAACCGTAGCTTCTACTGGCATTTTCCATGCCGTCTGTGGTGATTACAAATAATGTCTTATCTGGCACATCTTCTTTGCGAGCATACTTGTGAATGTTTCCTATGTGTTTTATGGCTCCTCCCACTGCATCAAGTAGTGCGGTGCAGCCTTCTACATAGTATTCTTCCTCTGTCAACTTTGGCACGTCTTTTATGGACACTCTGTCGTGTATGACTTTGCTTTCTTGGTTAAATAATATTGTGGAGACATAGGCTTCTCCTGCTTCTTTTTTTTGCCTTTCGATCATGGAGTTAAATCCACCTATTGTGTCCTTTTCCAAGCCTTCCATTGAGCCACTCTTATCTAATATGAATACAAGTTCTATCATTTCTATCCCCTCTTTCTTTTACTATATTGTAAAAGATCAAGTAGACATTTAGGTCACTTCCAAAGCGACATTTATCCTCCAATTAAAGGTTGGTCAAAGGCAAATAAGGCTTCATTTATTTCAAAGATGTTGTAATTTTTTCTTTCGATAAAATACTCAATTATTACGTCAAACTTGCTGCTTCTTGTGAGGGCATAGCCTGCTCTTCCTATTAAATCTTCCATCCCGTCCTTATTAAGTTCCAATGCCAGGCCAAAGGCTATTGCTGTGGTCTTTGAGGGGCGATAGTCGGGATTGTTTTTGATTTTGGAAAAAAGCTTTCTGTCAATATTTGCTTTTTTATAAACTTCTGGATCTGTCTTGCCGGACTTGTCTATGAGTCTTAATAAGGTCTTAGAGAATCCTTCGTCCAAATTTTTTAAAATGTCCTCTATACTTTCACTGTCTTGGATAAGAGGCGCCATATTGTCAGCCTCAAAATTATATTTTCTATAAAATGAGCCTATGTATTCTTCATTTATTTTTTCTTCCACGTAGTTTTCTGAAATATATTCTTTTACCGACTGAAAGAGTTTTTTTGACAATGAAAAGGCGTCTTTTGAAAAGACTGCAAGGTAGATGTGCATTTCATTTTTTAATAAAAATTCGCTCACTTCTTTAATGGTAATTTGAAGTGCCAAGTCATTTGGGTATCCACAGGTTCCTGTTCCAATCAAAGGCATGGCTATGGAGTCGCAGCCCTTTTCTTTTGCCAAATTTAAAGAGTTTTTAATGCAGGCTGAAAGTATTTCTCCTTCCCCCTTATATCCACCTTCCCAGGATGGAGTTGAAGTGTGGATTACATATTTTGCCTTTAAATTATATGCAGGCGTAATAAAGGCTTCGCCAAAGGCTATGTCGCCGATCTTCTTTCTTGCAATGAGAAGATCTGGCCCTGCACCTTTGTGTATCTCACTATCTACTCCACCACCTACTATAGGCTTAGGGTTTGCCGTATTTACAATTGCATCCACTTTCATATTTACTATGTTGTTTCTCACTATTTCAAATGGCATAAGTTCCTCCTTTCTATTTTCGTAGTCTTTTGTGATTTCGTCCTTCCATAGAAGACATTTAAGTTCCCTATTGGGCATTCACAATTAGACCAAGCTGTGCCTATCTATCACTTAATAATATTCCCAATATCAACAATAGTCCCAAATAAAAAAAACCTATGAATTTAAACTCATAGGCTTTTTCTACTTAAAGACTCCCTAAATCAGTTTTCTAAAATCCCTAATTCAATAAGCCTTTGAATTGACTTTTTTAATTTTTATTTCCTATGACTTCATTGTAAATTTCCTCTGACCTATCAAGGTAGATGTCAGATAGTCTTGCATGAAATGATGGTGTACAGAAGAAAAAGGCGATAGCTGCAATTACTCCAAATATAAGCATAATTTGACCTGCTAATGGAGTAAATAAAAATATAAGAAGAGTAATAGCTCCACATATTAAAGAAATCTTATAGGCCTTCACTCCTGCCATAAGGCTTTCAGAAAATAATTTTATACCTGCCTTTATTATAAGTATAAGGCTGTCAAAAAAAGGAAGGTCCCTGTATCTCTCGTCTGCCATGAAGAAATTCATGTAGGCAAAAATAAGAGATGTAAAAACCATTACTAAGGCAAATAAAACAATTAAGCTTATGACAACCTTGTTGCTGTCAACCATTGTATAACCATAAAATACTATGGAGCCTGCACCTGATAAAAGAGTTGCTAACAAAATTAGGATGACAGTAATGCCTCCCACCAAGATATTCATCAAAAATACCTTGCCTGTTATAGTTTTTATTCCCCTAAAATAGTCAGAGAAACTTCCCTCTCTATCATAAAGAAGTCCCCTGCAAATTATGTAGTCAGCTATAAAAGCCACCAAGTATCCAAGAAATGACAATTTCCCGTCAAAAATATTTTCCAAGATACCAGCAATTATTGCATTGACAATAAGAATTAATAGAATAGATCCGTAATTGTATTTTCTCATTAAATCATCTCCTTGTATGTTTTATAAACCCATATTATCACAAATTATTTTAATTCTGTAGTTTTTATTATTTATTTTTGTCGTATTTAATTTTACAAATTATCAAATAAAAAAATATTGCAATCGGTTTCTTTTTCATGATATAATATTTTTCCGAGTTCATAAATAGGGGGTGAATTATGTTTTTAAAACGAGAAGAAATAGTTAAAAAAATTGAAAAATCCATAAAGAAAAGTGAAAGATTTATTGGAGAAGGCGAGCTAGCAACTTACATACCAGAACTTGCCAATGTTGATCCAAATGGCTTTGCCTTATCCATTGTAACTACGACAGGAGATGTTTACAACTTTGGTAATATAGACACTGTTTTCTCTATGCAATCCATTTCAAAAGTTATCTCACTTATAATGGCTTTAAATGATAACACTATACAAGATGTATTTGAAAAAGTTGGAACTGAACCAACTAAATACAAGTTTAACTCTTTAATACCAATTGATGACAAGCCCTCTAATCCCTTGATAAATGCAGGTGCAATAACAACTGCATCTTTAATCGTTGGTAAGGATGTGGACGAAAAATTCCAAAGAGTTTTGAATTTGGTAAAGAAATTATCAGACAGCGAAAAGATAAGCTTCTTAAAAGAAGTTTACACATCTGAAATGGAAACTACTGATGTCAACAAATCAATTGCCTATTACCTTCGAAGCAAAAAAATCTTTTCTTTAAACGCCGATGAAGTTCTAGACCTATATATAAGAAATTGTTCTATAGGAATTAATGCAAGTGAGCTTGCTCACCTTGGAGCAGTTTTAGCTAATGGTGGTTCTGATCTTGTAACAGGCGACGAAATGGTTTCAAAAGAAACCGTTAAAATTGTCCTTGCACAAATGGCATCCTGCGGTATGTACGAAGAAAGTGGAGAATTTCTTTTAAACGTGGGAATTCCATCAAAGAGTGGGGTCAGCGGAGCAATACTTGGCATCGTACCTGGCAAATGTGGAATTTGCACTTATTCGCCAAGACTTGATGCTTCAGGAAACTCAATACGTGGCAAGAACCTTTTGAAAATCTTGTCAAACGATCTAAATTTAAACATATTTTTATAAGGAGTAATTATGGGAACTATAATTCAAACTATTCACGACATAGGAAATTTACTTGGGCAGAAAATGTATGCTGATGCCTTCTCAATGACCACTGGTCTTTTGAGTGACACTATTTATACATACCTGCTTATACCACTACTACTTGGAATTGGAATTTTCTACACTTTTAAAATCAAGGGTGGTCAAATAACAAATATTGGACATGCAATAAAGCTAATTTCTAAGCCAGCTGAGGATAAAAACTCTATTTCCCCTTTTAAGGCTTTCACAATTTCAGCCGCATCACATATTGGTACTGGTAATATCGTTGGTGTTGCCGCAGCCGTATCTATTGGTGGTCCTGGCGCAGTATTTTGGATGTGGGTAACAGCTCTTATTGGTGGAGCATCATCCTTTGTAGAAAATACTCTTGGTCAAGTATTTAAAGAAAGAAACCCTGATGGAACTTTCAAGGGTGGTCCTGCTTTTTACATGGAAAAGGCTCTTGGTAAACCAAAGCTTGCTGCCTTATTCTCAGTTGTAATAGCAGTAGTTTATGGTATTAACTTTAACGCAATGCAAGCTAATACAATCGCAGCTGGATTTAACTCTTCTTTTGGTCTTGACAAAAAAATTGTTGCATTTGTACTAATAATCCTAGCTGGATTAATTATCTTTGGTGGACTAAGAAGAATCGCTGATGTAACAAGTTTACTTGTACCTTTCATGGCAATTATCTATATGGCAGTTGTACTTTTCATAGTAATAAAAAACATTGCTCTTATACCACACATGTTTGGTCTAATCTTTGAAGGAGCCTTCTCTCTTAAAGCAGGCTTTGGCGGCTTATTTGGAACAGCAATCCTAAATGGTATTAGACGTGGACTTTTCTCCAATGAAGCTGGAATGGGTGCAGTACCAAATGCATCAGCAGTAGCAGATGTTTCTCACCCTGCAAAACAAGGTCTCATCCAAGCACTTGGAGTTTATCTAGACACAATCCTTGTTTGTTCAGCAACAGCTTTCGTTGTAATCTTATCTGGCGAAGGAATTTATGCATCAGACTTAAAAGGATTAGAAATCACACAAGCAGCCCTTGCAAATGAAGTTGGCTCTTGGTCAAATTACTTCCTAACATTCTGTGTATTAATGTTTGCCTTCTCTTCAATTGTTGGTAACTATTACTACGGAGAAAATAACATCTTAAAGCTAAACTTTGGTAAAAATGCCCTTAATATCTACAGGGTAATTGTCCTTATAGCTGTAATTCTTGGTTGCGTTGGAGACTTCTCAATCGTTTGGAACACAGGGGACGTATTCATGGGTATTATGGCAGTAATCAACTTAGTTGTATTAATATTTTTAGGAAAGATCTCTGTTGGTGTTTATAATGACTATATGAAACAACTTAAAGAAGGAAAAGATCCTGTATTTAATCCAGAAGATGTAAAAGAACTTAAACCATATTTAGATAAAATTACAGCATGGAATAAGAGATAAAAAAGTCGCAGCTTAGTCTGCGATTTTTCTTTTTAAGATTTTAATTTATAAATGTCCTATCTAGGGTATAATAAGACTACGCAATACATAAAGGAGGAAGACATGAAGAAAATACTTGGCGCTCTAGTGGCAAATGCCCTGTCATTTTACCTACTAGACCTAATGTTTAACAATGTATATTTTGAAAAAGCAAGTGCCTTTGTGGCAATGGCAATAATTTTTTCACTGGTTAACCTTACAATAAAACCAATCCTAAAGTTTTTGTCCTTCCCAATTACACTTTTAACACTGGGCCTATTCTCACTAGTTGTTAACGCAGTGGTCCTTAACATTGCCTTTAGCTTGGTGTCCACAGCCCACATAGGAAGCTTTGGGACAGCCTTTTGGGCATCAATAGTCCTAAGTTTTATAAACAGTGCTATAAGAGAATTTATAAGCAAAAACTTTAATTAAAAAATCAAGCCGTAGGAGAAAAAACCTACGGCTTATTTTTTTAACGGTATTTAATTACATCAGTTGCAAGCTCAAGCATTTCAATGGCGACATTAAAGTTTTCGCCAAAGAGGTCAAAGACAGCATCTTCAGAAAGGACTCCACAGGCAAGGTCTTCTGGTAACTCGCCCTTGTCATACCTTTCTAGGTCATCAAAATATTCTTGAGAGCTGTAATAATTGCTAAGCTTCATATATTCTTCTTGGTGGTCAGCAAACTTTTCAATTGCAGCCCTTAGTTCTTCAATCAAATCATTGTGATCATTTAAAATCTTTTCCATCTCACTAATTCTCTTAACAGGATCCATAACATCCTCCTTTATAAAATAAGAAAAACTCTTTTGCATTTATGATTATAATATAAAACTTTTATTAGGGGTGGGAATTCTATAAATTTAACCTAAACTTAACAAAATTCATAAGTCTACAAATAGAAAAAGATAGACACAAAGCCTATCTTTTTCTTAGTTTTGGTTTTTCTATTGTATTTTACTTATTTGATATAGTGAACGTGATTTATTATGTCCTTGTAGACTTCTTCTTTTCTCTCATTATAGATGACCTTGTTTTGTTCGAATATATTGTTTCCTTCACTGTCTATAGAAACAATTAGGGGACCAAATTCTTCAACATCACATACCCAAAGTGTTTCTGGCATACCAAGTTCCTTCCACTGTGCATCTACAATTTCTTTTACCCTCGTAGCTGCCCACACAGCGTTACCTGCTGGGATAACTAGGTGAAGGGCCTTGTTTTTCTTACAACCACGAGCAGTTCCTTCGCCCATGCCACCCTTTCCAATAATTATTCTCACGCCAGTTTTATCTATAAACTCTTCTTCAAACTTTTCCATCCTCATGGAAGTTGTAGGTCCAACAGAAATCATTTCATACTTGCCATCTTTTTCAGCAATAATTGGACCTGCGTGTAGGATTGCCTTGTCCTTTACATCAACTGGAAGTTCAAGTCCTTCTTCTATTACCCTTCTGTGAGCAACGTCACGACAAGTTACCATTCTTCCTGTTAAATAAACAATATCTCCAACCTTTAAGTCTTTTATATCTTCAGCTGATATAGGTGTTGTTAAAATTTTTTTACTCATAATTCTATCCCCTCATGACTTAGTATTTCATAATTCATTTCTTCATCAAGTACAATTAGGCCTCTCCTGTGTGACCAGCATCCAACATTAAGTGCAACAGATAGTACACTTGGGTGTCTAGCTGTGTTAACAATGTTAACTCCCATTACAGAGTTTTCTCCTCCAAAACCTTGAGGTCCAATTCCAATTTTATTAATTCCTTCTTCTAATCTTTTCTCTAGGTCTCTAGCTCTTTCATCTTCGTTTTCTTCTCCAACTTTTTTCATAAGGGCAAGCTTAGAGTTTACTGCTGCAGTTTCAATTGATGTTCCAATTCCAACTCCAACTAAAAGTGGTGGGCAAGCATTAAGTCCATAGGAAGTCATCCTATCAAGAATGAATTTTACAACTGCTTCGTAGCCTTCACCTGGCATAAGAGTTACTCCTGCTCCTGGAAGTGAGCAACCGCCTCCTGCCATGTAAGCGTAAATTTTTGCTGATGAACCTGGAACAGTTTTTGTAAATACTGTTGGTGTTCCCTTACCAATGTTTTTTCCTGTGTTGTACTCTTCAAAAGTTTCAACACTGTTGTGTCTTAGTGGAGTTTCCATAGTTGCCTTGTAAGTTGCTTCTCTTAGAAGTTCTTCTAAGTTTCCTCTTAGTGGGAAGTCTTCTCCAACTTCACAGAAGAATTGTAGGACTCCAGTGTCTTGGCAAGAAGGTCTCTTCATTTCCCAAGCAAGTTCTTGGTTCTTTTTCATTGTTTCGTAAATAGTTTTTGCTAGTGGACTAGTTTCCTTCTTTGAAAGCTCTTCAAGTTTGTCTTCAACATCCTTTGGAAGTTTCATACTAACTAATCCAACAAAAGCTGACATTTCGTCTATTAATTTCTTTTCTAAATTTTCTTTGTTCATTTTATACTCCTTTTAATTTGGGAAGAAAGGGAAGAATATTGGTAGTAGGATTAGGGCAAATATTCCACAAACTATAATAAGTGGCAAGCCTGCCTTTACATAATCATTAAACTTATATCCCCCAATGTTATAAACCATTGTGTTAGCTGGCATTCCTATTGGCGTTGCGTAAGCCATGGATCCACCAATTACTGTTGCCATTAAGACTGCTCTTGGGTCTGCACCAATTGCCTGTGATATGGAAATTGAAATTGGAACCATAAGGGCAGTAGTCGCTGTGTTTGACATAAAGTTTGTAAGTATTGCGCAGATTATAAAAATTATAATCATAAGTGCTGTTGGAGAAGGATTATCTCCTAACTTTGACACAATTGTGTTGGCAATTAAGTCACCTGTGCCTGTTTCCTTTAAGGCTGATGCAAGTGCAAGTGATCCAACGTATAAGAGAATTGTGTTCATGTCAATTGATTTTATAGCATCTGATGATGAAATAACTCTTGTAACTACAAGAACTAGGGCTCCAATCCAAGCTGAAACAAAAAGTTTTATTCCTATTTTCTTTTCAAATACCATGGCAAGTACAGTGAAAATTAAAACTATAAGTGAAACCCATCCCTTCCATTCAGGAATGTCATCGTAGGATTTTTCTTGTGAGTAAATTGAATCTGCATCTTCATTAGCTGCATTGTCAGGAAGAAGTTTAAATCCAATTGTCACGAAAAATATTATTCCAACAATCAAAATAGGTAGTCCAATCTTCGCATACTCGAAAAATCCAAAGGACTCTCCAATAGTTTCAAGTCCTGATTGGGCGATCATGTTACCTGGTGCTCCAATTAAACTCAAATTTCCACCCATAGCTGCTGCAAAAACAAGTGGCAGCAAAATTTTTGATTTTGGGAACTTTGTTGATTGAGAAATCCCAATTAAAACTGGAATTAAAACTGCAGCTGTTCCTGTGTTTGATAAAATCCCCGACATCAAACCAGTTATAATCATAACTGCAGCGATAAGTTGCCTTTCAGTTTTGGCAAACTTTGTAACAAGTCCACCAACTTTTTGTGCCATTCCTGTTTCGAAGAAGGCAGCTCCAATGATAAACATTGCCATAAATAGGAGCACATTTGAGTCAGTGAAACCAGCAAAGGCATCCTTAGCTTCTAGTATATTTGTTAGTGTTAGGCCCACTGCAACGATCATAGCAGTAACCCATAGTGGAATTTTTTCCCATGCAAACATAACTATTGCAAAAAGTAAAAATCCAAGTGTAATTGTTTGCGTATTCATAATAGCCTCCTTAAACTTTGTTGGTTCCATTATATGGAAGGCATTCTAGCTAATCTATCCCTATCTTAAGTAAAAATTTTGTCATGAAAACAAAAATTTTTAAATTTTTAAAAATTTTTAAGAAAAGCTTTTCCATTTAATCTTAAGATTTTACATCTTTAGTCCTATTTTATCCCATAAATTACCCCTTCTTTATATTTTTAATAAAAAAACCTATCTTAAATTTTTGATAGGTAAAATTTTAAGATTTGAAAATTTATATTTTTAATTTCAAATAAAAAACTTCGGCATAACCGAAGCTTCTAATTTTATAAATTTTTCATTTCCTCTTCTAAGTTTTTAATTATTCTCTCGTAAACTTCTCTCTCAATGTCTTGAGTCCTTAACTTTATCTTATCCTCTTCCTTATTTTCTCTTGGCATGGACCAGTCTCTTTTTGCCCTCAACCAATGTGGATTGTCTTCGCTTAAGAAGACTTTTTTAAACTGGGCATCTATCTCAAGAGTTTCCTTGTCCAAACTTTCCCTGTATTCAGAGGGTGACCTACCAAAGCTTTCTCTAAAGGCATTGTTAAAGCTCCTAACATTAGAAAATCCATGGTCAAAGGCTATATCAGAAATTTTTTTCTCACTTTGCTTGAGGTCCTTTGTTGCATTTGAAAGTCTCTTCCTCTGCAAGTATTCTGTAAAAGAAATTCCAAGATTCTTTGAAACAATTTCAGAAGTGTAGTTTGGATGGTAGCCAACAAGGTCAGCCAAGTCCTGAAGACTAATTTTCTCCCTGTAATTCTCGTCTAGGTACTTTATTATCTTCCTCATAGCTTCATCGGTCTCTGCCCCAAACTTTTCACTCTTGCTTCTTACTTCTTTCTCTGCAAAGTACAACAAGGAATTTAACACAACTTCATCACTTGCAAGAGACCTCATCATGATTTTTTCCAAAGAATCATCTTCAAAAGAAGTAATGATGTTGACAATAGATTTTCTAATTTCCCTTGCATAGTCACTGTTTCTTGTCAAGTCATCTGTTGCTCCCTGCCAAAAATACCTATCTCTATTTTTCCCGAAGGCATTTAAGATTTTGGGACTAAAGTGAAAGACAAGGGCAATAGTTTCTCTCTCCTTAGCAAGAGTTGCGTGGCCCTCATTGCTATTAAAGAAAATTATGTCGTCTTTTGAGAGTTTATAAATTTTTCCATTGACGCAGGCCTCAAGGCTCCCATTTATTACCACTAAGCACTCAACGTCTTCGTGCCAATTATAATTAAAGGCACCTACATAGTAGGCGTAGCATTTTATATTTATTTTTTCATTTTCAATCTTCCTGTCATAGGAAAAATTAAGCTCTTTCATAATATCAACCTCAAGACAATTTTATCATATACCTTGAGTTTTTGCCTCTTTAGAAAATTTTATTCATTAAAAAAGATAGACCTGTGACCTATCTCTTTATTAGTCTTCCATTAAATACTTCACTGTTACTGCTGCCAGAGTCTTTGCGCAAATCACCATGGCGTCTTCTCTGATGTCAAATTTTGGATTGTGGTTTGCATAGGGTGCGTCTTCTTTTTTTGCTCCAACGAAATAAAAGCAAGATGGCCTTTCCTTTGCGTAGTAGGCAAAATCTTCTGATGCTGTTTGCGGTCCTCCGTCATAAATTTTCTTGACTTCTTTTATATCTGCTTCTTTAATTGCATCTACTACAAGGTCTGTCATGGCTGGGTCGTTGTAGAGGACTGGGTAGTCGTTTTTGCATTCTACTTGGACTTCCATGCCAAAAGTTTCGCCAATTCCCTTGGCAATTCTTTCTATTTCTTTTTCAATTTTTTCTCTTGTTTCATCTGACATGGACCTTATGTCTCCTACTAGTCTCACAGAGTCCTTTATTATATTAAAACTTCCTTCCCCTTCAAAGGATCCAATTGTAACAACTCCGTTTTCAAAAGGAGACAATCTTCTCGATACAATAGTTTGAACTGCTGTTACGAAGTGTGAAGCTGCAACTATAGAATCATTTGCTAGGTGAGGCATAGATCCGTGGCCGCCTACACCTTGGAACTTAATAGAAAACTTTGACCTACTAGTTTGAGTGTTGCCCTTGTGGTATTGAACATCTCCGTAGTCCACGGCTGACATTAAGTGAATACCAAAGACATTGTCCACTCCATCAAGAACTCCAGCTTCAATCATTTGCTTTGCTCCCCCTGGAGGTGTCTCTTCTGCGTGTTGGTGGATAATTACAATCTTGCCCCTTAGTTGGTCTTTCTTTTCTCGCAAGATGTCTGCCAAAACCATTAGGTAGCCTGTATGAGCATCATGTCCACAAGCGTGCATAACGCCAGGATTTTTTGATGCAAAGGGAAGCCCTGTCTCTTCCTGAATTGGCAAAGCGTCAAAGTCTGCCCTAAGGGCAATAGTCTTGCCAGGCTTACCTGTGTCAATGACAACTCTAAGTCCATTGCCTCCCATATTTTTTGTGACCTCAACATCCTTGCCCTTGTAGTAGTCGGCAAGGTACTTCGCAGTCTCAACCTCTTCAAAGGAAAGCTCTGGGTTCTCGTGAATGTGGCGACGGTGTTTTACCATCTCATCTTGTCTCTTATCTATCTCGTCAAAAATCTCTTTAAGTAACATATTCTCCCCCTCTTTAATTTTTATTTTACTAAATTATACTCCTAAAAATTTGTATTTTAAAGGGACTAGAAAACTAGCCCCTAGATATTTATATATTTATTTATAATTAGTCTGCCTTGAAAAATTCTACTCCTCCTGTGAAGATGTCTTCAAGTTCCATGTCTCTGATGTTCTTGAAAGTATTTTCTACAAATCTTTCGCTGTGGCCCATCTTGCCAAGGATTTTTCCGTCTTCTGACATAAGTGCTTCTACGTTTAATGTTGAGCCATTTGGTGCATCTGCGTAGCAAAGAGCAACTTGTTCCTTGTCTAAGATTTCCTTGATAGCTTCTTCACTTGCAATGAATCTTCCTTCTCCGTGAGAAATTGGAACCTTGTAAGTCCTTCCTTCGTCAAGCTTAGCAAGCCATGGTGAATTGTTTGACATTACTACTGTGTCTACAACTCTTGCAATATGTCTTGAGCAAGTGTTGTATGTTAGAGTTGGATCATCTTCTTCAAGGTCTTTGATCTTGCCGTAAGGAAGAAGTCCTGTCTTAACTAGAGCTTGAAAGCCGTTACAAATTCCAAGGATTAGGCCGTCGTTGTCATCTAATAGTGTTTCGATTGCCTTCTTAACTTTTTCAGACCTAATTACATTGGCGATAAATTTACCAGATCCACCTGGCTCGTCTCCTAGGGAGAAGCCACCAGGTATTGCAAGAATTTGTGCCTTGGAAATTTTTTCTGCCAATTCCTCTATAGATTCTTGAAGGGCCTTGTCGTCCTTGTTCCTAAAGATTACAACTTCTGCTTTTGCTCCAGCTCTTTCAAAGGCTCTTGCTGTGTCGTATTCTGAGTTTGTGCCAGGGAAGGCTGGGATTACAACCTTAACTTCATCAACTGGCTTCTTAGACTTCATCCTTCTCTTTTGAGCCTTCGCTTGGTCAATCTTTTCTAGTTTATGTGAATCAAGTGGCTTGAAGATTTTATCCATTGTAGTTAGATATGCCTTAGATAGTTTTTCTATATCTAATTTTTCTCCATTGACAATCATTTCATCTTCTGTGAAGTCACCAAGTTTTTCTATGAAGTCCCTGTCTTCTAGGTACTCAACTATAAAGGATCCGTAAAGTGGTGAGTATAGGTCATCTAATTTTATATCAAAGCCCACATTGTCTATTGCCATTTCAAAAATTTGTGGAAGGCTTCCCTTGTGAGTTATAGCTGCAGCAGAAATTACATTTCCTGCCTCAATTTCTTTTTGAAGGCTTAGGAAGTTTTCTTTTGCCATGTCTAGGTCAAGGGCTCCAATGTCATCTCTCTTTGTTCTTATAAGACCAAGCTTACCCTTGCCCTTAAATTCTGGGCTGATGATGTTTTTCGAATCAACAGTATTTACTGCAAAGGAAATTAATGTTGGTGGAACATTTATGTCTTCGAAGCTTCCACTCATGGAGTCCTTGCCTCCAATTGGTGGTGCGTCAAAGAATCTTGATGCCTTTAGGGCTCCAAGAAGTGACTTAAGTGGTTTTGACCATGCCTTCTTGTTATCCATTTTTTCATAAAATTCTTGGAAGGAAAGTCTAATGCCTTCAAGTGGTGCACCTGCTGCCACAAGTTTTGCAATAGATTCAACTACTGCATAGTAGCCACCAAGGAATTGTGATTCTTCAGATAATTTTGGATTAAATCCATAGGACATCACTGAAGCTGTTCTTGATTCGCCATCATCTGTTGGGATAAGGGCTGCCATAACTTGGGCTGGTGTATTTTGCTTCTTACCCCCAAGAGGTTGTAGGACTGTTGATGCACCAACTGATGAGTCAAAGAGCTCAATCATGTTCTTCTTAGAAGTTATATTTAAGTCTTGTAAATATTTTTCAAGGTCTTCTAGGCCATCCTTCTTATTTAAGAATTTTGGAAGGTCTTCACTTACAACTTCAACTTCTTCAAATCTCTTGGCACCAGTTTGGTTTACAAAGTCGTAACTCATGTCGCAGATAAGTTCGTCCTTGTAGTACATCTTTAGCCTATTGTCGCCAGTTACCCTAGCAACTAAGGTAGCTTCAAGATTTTCCTTGTCAGCAAGTTCCATAAACTTGTCTACGTCATTCTTGTCTATAACAACTGCCATTCTCTCTTGAGATTCTGAAATTGCAATTTCTCTTGGCTTTAGTCCCATGTATTTTAGTGGAACCTTGTCAAGTTTTACTTCGATGGAGTCTGCAAGCTCGCCAATGGCAACAGAAACTCCACCTGCACCAAAGTCGTTACACTTTTTGATTAACTTTGCTGCTTTTGGATTTCTAAATAGTCTTTGGATCTTTCTTTCTTCTGGAGCGTTACCCTTTTGCACTTGGGCAGATTCTGTTTCAATAGAAGAAACATTGTGAGACTTTGATGAGCCAGTTGCTCCACCAATTCCATCTCTACCAGTTCTTCCACCAAGAAGGATAACTACATCTCCTTCAGTAGGTTCTATTCTCTTTACATTTTCAAGAGGACAAGCTGCTATAACTGCACCAGTTTCCATCCTCTTTGCCACATATCCTGGGTGGTATAATTCGTCAACAAGTCCAGTTGCAACTCCAACTTGGTTACCATAAGAAGAGTAGCCAAGAGCTGCTTCTGTTACAATTTTCTTTTGTGGTAATTTTCCTTCAAGAGTTTTTTCGATTGGAGTGAAAGGATCTCCTGCTCCAGTTACCCTCATGGCTTGGTAAACATAGGACCTACCAGAAAGTGGGTCTCTTATGGCACCACCAAGACAAGTTGAGGCACCGCCAACAGGTTCAATTTCTGTTGGGTGGTTGTGGGTTTCGTTCTTAAACATAAGTAGGTAGTCGCGGTCTTCTAGCTTGCCATCAACTTCTACCTTTGCCTTAATCTTTACAGAGCAAGCATTTATTTCAGATGAAACTTCTAGGTCATCTAGTTTTCCATTTTTTCTAAGTTCCTTGGATAAAATTGTGCCAAGCCCCATTAGGGTAACTGGCTTTTTAACTCCAAGCTCTTCTCTCATTTTTATATAGTCGTCAAAAACTCTCTTGATTTCTTTGTCAAGTTCAGTAACAACATTGAAGTCAACGTCAAGTTCTGTGTTAAAAGTTGTGTGTCTACAGTGGTCAGACCAATAAGTATCAATTATTGCAACTTCAGTTTCATTTGGGTCCCTATTTTCTGACTTGAAGTAGTCTTGTAATACCTCTAAGTCTTCTGGACTCATGGCTAGAGACTTTTCTTCAACAAATTTAATAAGTCCATCCTTGTCAAGTTTATTGAAGCCATCATAAACTAGATTTTCGTGATTTTCCTTTGCATCTTCCCTAAGTTCAGTTTCCTTATATACATCAACTTCTTGAGAGTCAACTGGGTTAATCAAGAAGGCCTTAATCTTTTCAAGGTCAGCTTGGCTTACTCCTCCAATGTCATAAACTTCTGTGACCTTGGCTCTTAGCTTTTCATCAGTGAAAAGGGCAAGAGTTTGGATAAGTCCCTCTTCCCTGTTGTCAAATTGTCCTGCTTGGTATTGGATTCCAATAGGATTTTCAAAGGAAGCTTCTAATTTTTTGTAGTCTTCATAGTAAACCTCTTCTACTGGAGCTTCATAAAAAACGCTGGCCAAAGTTTTTTCTAGGCTTTCATCTTTTATGTCTACATCGTATCTCCTGTAGGTCTTTATATAAGTAGTTTCGATTCCAAGAGAGTTTTTAATTTCTTCTCTTAGGGCCTTTGATTGGTGGTCAAATTCATTTTTCTTGCAAATATAAATTCTCTTAACATTATTTTTCATCTTGAACTAACTCCTTTGGCTCTACTGCGTAAGTTCCATTAAAGCAAGCTTCGCAGAATTTATTTTCTTTCATCAAAGTAGCATTTAGCATTCCCTCCATGGATATAAAGGCAAGGGAATCTGCTCCAATCTTCTTTCGCATTTCTTCTACAGAATAGTTTGCAGCAATAAGTTTTTGTCTGGAAGGTGTGTTAATTCCATAATAACAAGGGAATTTTACTGGAGGAGAAACTATCCTCATGTGGACTTCCTTGGCTCCAGCCTTCTTCATCCTCTTGATGAGATTTTTGGAAGTTGTTCCTCTTACAATGGAGTCATCAACTAGGATAATTCTCTTTCCCTTTAAAACAGTTTCAAGAGGGTTAAGTTTTAATTTTACAGAAAGTTCTCTTTCTTCAGCAGTTGGTTTGATAAAGGTCCTTCCCATGTACCTGTTTTTAACAAGACCTTCTGCAAAAGGAATACCAGATTCTTGTGCATAACCCATGGCAGCTGGAGTACCAGAGTCTGGAACTGCAATTACAAGGTCTGCCTCAACGGGAGCTTCTCTTGATAAAATTTCTCCACACCTTCTCCTAAAATTGTAGGAGTTAACTCCGTCTAAAGTGGCATCAGTTCTTGCAAAGTAAACATACTCAAAGATGCAGTGTTTCTTTTCAGCTTTTTCAAAAAAGTCTGAGTGGATTCCCTTCTTATCTACAACAATAATTTCTGAAGGTTCAACATTTCTTATAGCATCAGTTCCAATAATTTCAAGAGGAGCATTTTCAGAAGCAATTATTACTTCTCCATTTTTTGCCCTGCCAATAAGAAGTGGTCTAAAACCATTTGGGTCCCTGAAGGCAATTAGCTTGTCTTCAAAAAGCATTACAACGCTGTAGGCTCCCTTGATTCTTGCCATGGTCTTCTTAACTGCTTCTACAATGTCGCCCTTGTAATATTTAGCAACTAGTGAAAGGATAACTTCTGTGTCGATGGCAGTTTGAAAAAGCATGCCTTCTTCTTCAAGTTCATCCCTAATTGATTGATGGTTCACAAGGTTGCCATTGTGAGCAAGGGCAAACTCTCTGTTCTTTGAAAAGGCAAGTAGGGGTTGTGAGTTGTACCTATAGGATCCGCCTGCTGTTGCATAACGAACGTGACCAATCCCAACATTTCCCTTTAGCTTCAAAAAGCTTTCATCATCAAAGTTGTCATAGACAAGTCCCATACCCTTGTCTAATATCATATCCTCTCCATTAAATACACAAATACCTGATGCTTCTTGTCCCCTATGTTGAAGGGAATTGAGTCCGTAAAATAATTTTTTACTCACATCATTTTGTGAGTAGATCCCTATAACGCCACACATTATTCTGCCACCTCGTTCTTCCTAAAATAAAAATCTTCCATTCTTCCTCCAATTAAAAAAGCTCATCAAAAAGATGAGCCAAAAATACCTATTAAAAAATTAGTCGCAAATATAGAGTCTATACGGCCGTGAGCTTTATCCATAAAAAATTTTGAATTCATAGGACATGATAACATGGCTAATAACCTCCATAATGTAATGAATTAATTATATCATAAAATTTTTATAATGTGGAAATAGCTTTTAAATTTTAAAATTTTATCAATTAAATATTTTTTAGGTCTTAACAAAATTTCTCTTACGAGTTTCTACAAAGAAATTTATTCATCCTTCTTTTTTGCTGCCAAGCTATCCACCATGAAGATGGCAATAATTGTGTAAAGAAGCCAAGACTTCTTTGGGTAGGAAAGATAAATTGGCTCCCAGATTGGTTTGAACTTTTCCTTGTAGGCCCTAAGACCTTCAAAGGAGTAAAACTTGTAGCCAAACTTATAAACCAAGTAAGCTATTTTTTCTTCCACAAAGCTGTTGCTGTTGATCCCAACATTGGAAAGTGGTGCCATCCCCATTGCAAAATATTTTTTACCCTTGTCCTTAAAGTAGAGGAAGAGATTTAAAAATAAATATTCCATAATGCTGTTGGGCGTTCCCTCTCTGTAATACCTCATGAGGTCAATTGTTGCCCAAGTATCTCCAGGGTTTGGCATAATATTCGCAAAGGCAAGAATTTTTCCATCTTCATCTTTCACTATTGCCATGTCGCAAAGTCCCAGGTAGTCCCTGTCGAAATAGCCAAGAGAAAATCCCTTTTCCCTTCTTCCTCCAAGCCAGTCATTGGAAATTTCTTCAAGAGTATCTAAGAAGTCCTTGCCAAAGGGGCCGCTTACAACTTCAAAGCTGTAAGAGTTCTTTTCAAATTTTGACATTACATTTCTTTGTGACTTGTGGTCACGACCCTCTAGGCTAAATTCTTCTAGGTCAACGGATGCTGTTTCGCCAAATTTTATAAAGGAGAAGCCAAAGTCATGGAGCTTAATAGTTTCTTCTTCGCCAACTTCATAAAAAATTGCCTTGTAACCATAGAGGTCTGCATCACTTACAAATTTTTCAAGGAGTTTCTTGTAGTCCTCCTCCTTGCCAAAAGGTGACCCCATGACAATGACCCTGTCCCAGTAGGTGTAAATAGACACGCCACAAGTTGCCTGACCTTCTTCTTCGTAATAATAAATTTCCTTGTCGCCAACTAGGGCTAGGGGAGCTTCTGGTCCAGACTGGTAGTCTGATAAAATCTTCATGACCTTGTCCTTATCAAGTTCTTCGCCTAGCTTAATTCTTTCTCCCTTTAAGTATCCCATCAAGGTCTTCATTATAAAAATTAAAATCAAGAAGAGGAAGAAAAAGTTGAGGAAGGACCTTTCAAAGGGGATCAAGAGAAAGTCCTTATAGTTTAGGGGAGTGAGCCTGTAGTTTAAAGCCATAAAATAAATTGTCACAAGAGAGATGAAGGCAAGGACAAGTATATCCAAGGTTAGGGCTTCTGGCGAGTAAACAAACTGCTCTCTTGTTGCCACGTCTTTAGTTTTAACTCCTAGGTAAATTAATATTAAAATGTAGAAAATTTCAATTAAGCCAAAGCCCGAAAAGATTGAATAAACTAAGGCAAGACTTAAAATGATTAGGCTTAAGCTTCCTGCCCTCTTCACTCTTTCCCTTTTGGCTCGTCCCAAAATAATAAAGGCAAGTCCAAAGATTATGCTTGGGAATTGGTAGAGCAAGTTGGCATTAATAGGCGAAAAATTCTTGAGCCAATGAAACTTTGATAACTCGTCGGGGATTGTAGATGAAAAAATCATAAAGGCCCCACCAAGGTAGAGCATAAGTGAAAAGATATCAAGACCCAGAGATTTTATAATCCTCGAGGGAATCTTGTCATTCTTCTCATCAAAGATAGATCCCAAGTCATGAACAAAAAATACTGCTCCAAGCATAAAGGGAAGGATGTAGTAAAAAAGTCTATACAAGAGGAGCCAAGATAGAATCAAGTCTGTCTCAATCCCGAAGGACTTCATGGCTCCCAAGACAACAAGTTCAAAGGATCCGATTCCACCTGGTATAAAAGAAGCAAGTCCAAGAATACATCCAATCGCAAAAATTCCTATTACCTTAAATAGGCTTAGTCTTACCCCAAGAAAAGTTCCAATAATATAGAAGAAAAGACTTGCACAGGACCATTCCATAAGGGAAACCAAGGACACGTCTCTTGCGTATTTTTTGGAAATGGAAAAATCGCCATCATTTTTAAATTTTGAAACAAAAAATAAAACTGGATAGTAGAGGATTGCTCCAAAAAGCCAAGGGCTATAGTGGAGGAGGACTTCCTCTCCTGATACAAGGGTGTAAACAAGGGACAAGAGTGCCAAGCTTGATAGTCCTACTATGTCAAAAAGAAGAGACTTAACTAAAAACTTTAAAAGGTTTTTGTCCTCCTTGCCTTGTCCGTAGTACCTTATCCTGAGGCCAAGATTGATAACTCCACCAAAGCCTATTAGGTTGTTAAAGGAGTTAACTGTAATGGACCTCTTGATTATGTAGGATTTTTTTCTGTCAAGGTCCAAGAAGTCACTTAACAAGATGTCGTAAAATATCATGGGAGAGAAGGCAAGAAAACCCAAGACTCCCATGGCAAAAACTTTTACCAAGGAAAGTTGATGAAAGATTTCTGAAATTTCTTCTAGGGAAATCTCCTTCCTTAGTTTTGTAAATTCAAGGACAACAAGTAAGATGACGCCACCTAGGAAGATAGGCCTTATCCAAGACAATATTTTTTTTAAATTTTTCATTTCTTAACCTCTTTTTTTAGAAAATCAAGGACCACCCCGTTGTACTCCTTGGGGTTTGATCTGGCAACCTTGTGCCCGTGATTTTTTATAATGTATAACTTAGATTTTTTTATTTTTTTAGCAATTTTATAAAAGTTTTCAAGATAAATCAGGTCCCTTTCTCCAGCCAAAATTAAAACTGGGAAGTCAAACTTCTCGTAGTCTGAGTCCTTTATCTTTAACTTATTAAAATTTAGTGAATAGACAGAGGAATAATATTCAAGACTTGTAAAGATCTTGGATAAAAATAATAGGTTGTAGTAAAAAATATAGGCTAAAAGCCTTGGAATTAATTTTACTTGAGAAAATTCTTTATTGGGCGAATTTAAAATAAGTCTTTTAACCCTATTTGGAAAATTCTTGGCAAAGGTTAGGGCAAGATTTGCTCCATCAGAAAAGCCAAGCAGGTTTATCTTATCTATTTTTAAAAAGTCCAAGACATCTAGGACGTCAAGAGATAGGTCCTCCATGTTTAAGTCCTTAGACCTGTCGCTCTTTCCATGACCCCTGGTATCCATGGCTATGACCCTGTAAAATTTTTTAAATTCCTTTATTTGCTTTTCAAAAAAGTTGGAATCGTCGCCGTTGCCGTGAAGGAGAAGAAGGTCCTCGCCCTCTCCAAGAATTTTTACATAAATCCTCGCGCCGTCGCGAACTCTAATAAATTTTTCCATACCATCACCTGAGTATCCCTCTCTACTTGACCTATTGTACCACTATTTTCTTATTTTTTCTTAAAAGAAGCATATATTCTATTAGTCATAAGGAATCAAATTATAAATATCTAAAGATTTTTTAAGATGCTTTTATCTTTATTGCTTACAAAAAATAATTTTGCTAAAATATCTATCGATAATATTTATCAATTTAAGGAGGACACAATGATAAAAAAAACATCTGTAATTTTTATCTTGTGCTTAACACTTTTATTCAATTCAATAAGTGTATTTGCACAAGCTACAAATGACAAAAAAGTAAGTTTAAAACTAGAAAAGACGTCGGATAAATATATGGAATTTTCCATCGAGCCAAAGGAGACCATAGATAAAATTTCAGGAATAAAGACTGACACAGTTTTTACTCACGAAAAAATGCTAAAGAATAGCATCGGTTGGACTTCTAGGAAAAAGGGTTATGCTATTGAAAATGGAAAACTTTACATAGAGACTATTAAGAACAAACACACAATAACTCTTAATCTAAATGACGGAAGTGATCTTCATTTTATCCTAAAGGATGGTAAATGCGAAAGTATAGATTTAGCCCATCCACCAAAGGGAAAAATTCACTTAAAGTTAGAGGGTTACTTTGAAGGTGCTCTTGTGGGACAAAGAAAGTATGATGCAGTAAGTGCATCAACTGGAGCTGCAAGTGACAACAAGAACTCCGACATAAAAGTCTATGGTCAAATAACTGAAGAAAATGAAGCTCCTAATCCAAAAGCTTGGAAAGAGCTTTCCAAATCTGATATAGAAGTTGATAAGGGATTAACAAAAATAACTTTAGACCCTAAGTCTGGAATGAAAGCTAACTTTAACGCTCTAGACTCTTCTATTACTCTAGCAGGTGAACCAAAAAATGTTGGTGACTATCCTGTGAAGGTTGAACTAGTTGATATATATGGCAGAAAGGCAACTAGCAATGCCGCTTGGTTCTCTGTTTCTGATATAGAATCGACTTACCTCGACAAGGTTATGAAGGATGTAAATACAAAGCTTAAAACAACTCAAAATAACAAGGTATTATTTAATCAGGAGCCTTGGTATATTGGTTATTTCAATGAAAACAATAGGGGAGCTAATCAATCCTTTACTGTTCCCAAGAATATAAATCTATGGCAAGGATCTCATGAAAGTGGAACCTATGGACAATTAGGATTGATTTTGCCAATAAGTGAAAATCCAGATAAAAATAAATTCCAATATAGACCTGATGAAGAAAGAATTCCTATTCAAAATTTCGTCCTAGAAGAAGGAACTAATCTTACACTTGTAAATATGAAGGTCTTCTCTGGAGTAAATATAATTGTAAAAAAAGGGGCTACTCTAAATGTTCATGATTCATCAATTTATGGAAGAATAACAGTTAATGGCGGTAGGCTTAGGATAAACTACGACCCTAAGGGGACTTTTCAAGGTGAGTTTGGAAAGTCTTCAGGTGCAAAAGTTGTTTCTGGATCATCTATCCAAGGACAAATTATCCTAAATGATGGAGCGGTTTTGGAAAGCTCTTATATTTATTCAAATACAAATAATTTGACAGATGCCAATAAGGCTATAAAAAATACAAGACCTGTTGTCCTTGTTAAGGGTAAGGCCTTTATAAAGGGAAATGTGTTTGTAAAAGGAGATGAATCTCCAACAGGAAGTGAAGCAAATGGCTTGCCTTATAGAGGTCAAACCGGTATGGAAATTGATGGTGGATCTCTTACTGTCTTAAAAGATTCAAATCTTTATGTATATGGTGGTGGAACTACTGCAACTACATCTCGTGGTGGTAATGCTCTTGTTCTTAAAAATAAGGGTAAAGTTCTAGGTGACGGAGGTCTTGCCCTTATGGGTGGAACTGGTCAAAGTGGAGAAGGTGGATATGCGGCTTGTGGAGATGGAATCATATCAACAAAGTCTGCTTACCTAAGAGCTGGTAATGGTAGCATTGAAACACTTGCTAAGGAAGATGGCATTGAAATAACAAAAAATGTTGTTGGAAGTGTCCATAATGGTAAAAAAGGAACCGGAAGAATAGCAGAAGAATATCCTGAATTCTGGGGACATAGCTCTCTTCCTAAAAAGTTAGATGATGAAAAAATTGGAAAAACTCTTATAAACCCTAATGGTAAAGATAAGGTTGAGGGTGAAACCCCACCTGTTTTTGAAGATAAAAAACCAGGCAAATTCCTAAAAAGAGTTGAACTTGTTACTAATTCTTTCCACAACAAATCAACTCAAATCAATAATAGAAGCGAGGACTCCAAGGCTTGGCTAGAAAAATTAGCTAAGGGCGAAGGAGAGGTCAAACTTGGAGAGGAAAAGTTAAATCTTGTTCAAGATGAAATTCTTGGACAAAAGGGCTATAAGGTTGATGGAAACTTCTTATATATCTACGGATTAAAAGTAGACGATAAAATAGATATTAAGCTTGATGGATATGTGCCCCTTAGCTTAAAGGCTGTTGCAAGTAACTACCCAAAAATACCATATTTATTAGTTGCCTTTAAGGGAGAAAAGGAAGAAAGACCTTATCTTCCTGAAAAAGAACTAGATATTTCAGATGAAAGTGTCAATGCTGCAAAAAATTATATTAATGATATTACAATAAATGAATCTGCCCTAAATCAAGCAGGTGTAAATATTGGTAAAAATTCTTCAACTATAGATGCTTTCAAAGAAGCAATTAAAAAAGCTAAAGAACTTGCTAACAAAGCAAGTCTTAACGATGAGGAAAAGAAGGAACTTGTTTCTTACTTCAATAATAAGTTTGAGGAACAAACAAAAAATATTAAGCTAGATATGAATCTAGAAGATGGAAAAGTTATAACTAATAAATATGATAACACTAGGCTCCATGCAAAATTAAATGATGGAAAAGTAAGTTATACCTCTGAGTTACAAAATCTTTCTAAAACTGCTTATCCTAAACTTACAATTTATAGGATTGATAAAAATTCCTATGAAACAAAACAAGAAGGTTTAGATGGAACTACTGGGGCAACTGTGCCAAGCTTTGAAGAGAACATCTTGGATGAAAAATATTATGATATTAAAAAGCTTTTAAATAACAATCAATACAGGACTTCTGCAACAAATAACAAATACGAAATTGATATTAAAGAAAATGATATAAAAAGAGACTTCCCAGAAACGAAACTTTTAAAAATTGTTTTCTCAGTAAAACTTGCTAATGGTATTTTTGTAAAAAGCTCTGACTTTGTATTTCTAAATGACACAAAGGCTGAAGATAAGCCTAGTGAAAATCCATCAACAGAAAATAACAATACTTCAATTGTAGAAGAAAAAGATCCTATTAAGGAAGAAGCAAATAAAAATATTGACAAGCCAAAGACAGAATCCACAGGTCATTATGAATATAGGCTAACAAAAAAATATTCGCCAACAAAAGTTAAGCATACTAAAAAGACTTCTCAAAAATCTTTTATAGCTGGCTATCCTGATGGCTTGTTTAGACCGGACAATTCTGTTACAAGAGCTGAAGCTGCTCAAATGCTTTGGGTCTTAGAAAATGCCACTGCATCAAACTTAAAAGCAGACTTTAAGGACGCAAAAGATTCTTGGTACAACCAAGCTCTAAACTATACAATATCTAAGGGAATGTTGCTTGCTAAGAATGGCAACATTAGACCTGATGTCCCTATGACTAGGGGAGAATTTGTTAGAATGTTATATCCCCTTCTAGCAGATAAGTCAGGTGGACCAAGATTTAATGATATTGCTGGTCATGAGTTTGAAGCCGCAATATTAAGAGCTAGTGCCAATGGAATAATAAAGGGCTATCCAGATGGAAGCTTTAAACCTAATGGAAAAGTCACTAGAGCGGAAACAGTTACTATGCTAAACAAATTATCTAATAGATATTTGACATTAGATGACCTAAAGAAAAATAATTCTAAAATAAAAGAATTTTCTGATGTTCAAAAATCTCATTGGGCATACTTGCAAATTATGTCAGCTGTAAACTACCCTATCATAAATGAAGTTACAGAAACTTATTGCACTTATAAGGATGGATATGAAGAATCTTGGGACAAGGTTTGGGTTGAAAATTCTAAAGAAGTTCCCGAAGATAAAACCCAAAATAATAAACCAGATTCAAATGCAAAAAAGGATTATATTAAAAGTAAATTAGATGACAAAACTTCTAATGTTAATATAGAAGGAAAACTTACGAAAGATGCAAAGCTTGTGGTTGTAGATAAATCTACTACAAAGGATGGTAAGGTTACAATAACAGTTCCTGAAACGATTTTAAAGGATTATAAAACTTTAAAGCCTGCACAAGACAAGCTTTATGAAATCGTAAAATCCTTTGATATAAAAATACTTGGTGACTATCAAGGAAAACTTAAAATAAGCTTGCCTGTTGGTGAAGAAAACAATGGAAGAAGGGCTATTATAAAGCACCTTTCAAAGAATGGTTTAAAAACTTATACATCAACTGTCGAAAAGGGCAGCGTAAGCTTTGAAGTAGATAGCCTATCACCTTTTGTTGTTATAGTCGAAAAGGATAAAGTTGATAAGGAACTTGTAAATCTAAAGAAACAACTCCAAGAAAAAATTGATCTTGCAAAGGCAAAAGATGAAACTAAGTTTACAAAAAAATCCTTTGATGCCTTGAAAGCCGAGATAGCAAAAGCAGACTCCTTAAAAGATTCTAATGATAAGGAAGCCTTAAAAGTGGCCTTAAAAGACTTGCAAAATTCACTTGACTCTTTGATAACAATTGGCGATTCATCAATACTAGAGAAAAAGCTAGAAGAAGCCTTAAAACTAACAAAAGATGAATCTTACACAGAAGATTCAAGGAAAACTTTAGAAAACTTCTTAAATAAATTTGCAGGATATGACTTCGATAATGCTACAGAAGATGATATTAAGTATGATTTAAAACTAGTTGAAGAAGCAGTTAATAAGCTTGTAAAAAAACCAAGCCAAGTGATAGTAGAAGTATTAGTTAATAAGGGTGGCTCTTCAAGTGATAATCTAAAGGGAATTATTGGAAAAACTTTCGCAGATTTGACAAGTGATTCTGGAAGCTACAAGATTGAAGATCCAAGTATAAGTGGTAAAGTCTTCCTTGGATGGAAAATAAATGATGGCTCAGAAATTTTATCAAGTGATGCCTTAAAATCAAAAGTCATTACACAGGATATGGTTAAGGACGGAAGAATAAATATTTCTGCTGAGTTTAAAGATGAAGTCAAGCCTTCACAAGAGGATGCTAAGACACCTAAACTCCTTACAGATAAGAAAAATAAGGCCATTGCCATAGACAGAAATAATGAAGAGACTAAAACTTGGCTTAACCTTCTAAAGGGCTCTACTGTTAGTCTTTATATATATCCTAGTGGAGAAAAACTAAATTTTACGACAACTTCTTCTTTAGAAAGAGGCTACTATGTATATACTAATTCTTCTCTTGGAGTTAGAGGTATAAATATCGGGGATATAGTGAAGATAGTTGTCCCTGGTTATAAGGACGTCTTTGTTAAGGCTGAAAAATTTGGAAGAAGCTACAACTTAGTTCAAATTGAAAACCCTGAAACTAAAGAAAATAATAATCCAAGTTCCGAAAATAATAATGTACAACCAAGCGAAGGAAAAAATCCTAAGCCAAACACTCAACTTAAAAAAATTATTTTTGCAGAATCTGAAAATAGAAAGATAAGACTAAAAAAAGATCACCCAGACAATGGTGACTGGCTAAGCCAAATAGAAGAAAAAGCCATCGTTAAGAAGCTAGAAAATAATACTTTTGTAGATCTAAATAAAAGTGATGTAAGCATCTATAATAAATCCTCTAATAAATCTATAACTATTAAAAATTTAAAAGCGGGTGATATTATAAAAATATCACTATATGGTTTTGAAGATATTTATCTAAAGGCTATAAAAAATGGTCAAAGCTATCAGCTAGTTCAAATAGAAAAGCCAAACCTCTAAATAAAACAAATAATATAGTAATTACTCCTAATAGTGTCAGATAAAACTGGCACTATTTTTTTATTCATACTTTACTAATCCCAATTTTCATGGCAAAGAAAAAAGAGCAGGTCTAAGCCTACTCTCTTTCTAAAAAAGTATTTATTTAAATGTGTTGTCGCGATTTTAATTTTTTGCTTTCACAAATTTTATTTCTTAAATACTATTTTCTAATGAAAATTTATTCTTCAACAGTAATTTTTGATGCTCCCTCAATTTTTACATTTGAGTTGTAATATTTTGTAAGTGCCTTAATCATGTAAGCTGGGTCTTTTGCACCAGCTGTTTCATAACTAGAGTGCATTGCTAGTTGTGGAAGTCCAATATCAACTGCGTGAAGGGAAACTTGTGTGTTTGATAAGTTTCCAAGAGTTGAACCACCTTGCATGTTAGATCTGTTGGCAAAGTGTTGAACTGGTACATCAGCAAGGGCGCAAATCTTTTTGAATACTGCTTGTGAAAAGGCATCTGATGTGTACTTTTGGTTAGCAGCTTCTTTGATTACAATACCTTGGTTCATGAAAGTTCTGTTTTCGTCATCAGTTAATTCCTTGTGGTTTGGATGAACTGCGTGAGCATTGTCAGCACTTACTAGGAAAGATTTTGCAACAGCCTTGTGGTATTCTTCTTCTTCAAAGCCAAGACCAGCATTAAGTCTTTTTAATGTGTCGTGAAGAAGTGTTGACATAGCACCTTGTTTTGTGTTTGATCCAACTTCTTCGTTGTCGAAGCAGCAGTAAACATTTACTGCCTTGTCGTTTGAACCAGCTATAAAGGCCTTAAGTGAAGTGAAGGCACATTCTAGATCGTCAAGTTTTGGTGATGAAACAAACTCATCCTTGCAGCCCCAGATTTTTCCTTCTTGTCTATTTACTAAGAATAGGTCCTTAGAAATAATTTGTTCTTCCTTAACTCCAAGTTCTTCAGCTATCATCTTGTTGTAGTCGCCTTTTTTCATAGCGCCACTTGTGAATAATGGAAGAAGGTCAACTTGTCTATTAAACTTATAACCGTTGTTTACTTCCCTATTCATGTGGATAGCTACATCAGGTATGATTAAGATGTCTTTGTCAATGTATAAAAGTTTTGATACAATTGCGCCATCTTCTTCAACTAAGACTCTTCCACCTAGGGTAAGAGGCTTGTCAAACCATGTCCAATCAATTGGTCCACCATAAACTTCTACATTTAATTTTACATAGTCTCCTGGGCCATCAAGCTCTGGCATACTTTTCACCTTGTAAGTTGGTGAGTCAGAGTGAGAAGCCACAAGTTGGTAGTGGTAATCTGAAAGGTCACTACCTACCTTAAAGGCAATAATACTTGAGTCGTTTCTTGTAGTGTAATATTTCTTGCCCTTTTCAATAGTCCAGCTTTCGCCTTCCTTTAATTCTATAAAGTCTTCCTTGTCAAGATATGTCTTCACAGTGTCAATTGTGTGGAACATACTTGCAGATTTTCTAATAAATTCTAACAATTCCTTTGAAGTTTCTAAATAATTCATACTTCCTCCTTTTAGAATTTAGCTAAGTTTTTTATCTTCCTTTGCCCTAATCATTGGTAGGATTACTCCAAGTGCAACAAGTACAAGTGGTGTAATTACGTTAAGTGCCATTTGCATTGGGTCATCTGAGATCATTCCTAGCATACAGCAAGCAGCTGTTAATATGAAGCACCAGAAGCCAAAGAATAGAGCAATACCTTGGTTACGAGTAAAGTAGAATTCTCTTTCTACGTCGCCCCTGTTCTTTCTCAAGAAGATATAAGCCAAGAATACCCATAGGTAACGAAGTGGCATAGTGATTGAGTTAAGTTTTGTTAATTGTCTTAATACAGTTGCAGCACCTGGCACAAGGATTTGTGCAAGGATAATTGAGCCTGCAAGAACAATTATAAGCTTAATACCGTTGATGTAAGCACCATATTTATTTTTCTTAAGAAGCTTTCTTGGGATGTATTTATTTGTCTTGTCATCATCAAGTAGCATTCTTAGTGGTGCATCAATACTTACAACAAGTGTAGAGAATTGACCAATCATATTACATAGAGCGTAAACGATCATAATCTTGTTTCCAAGGCCATAATATTCTCCAACTCTTTCGAAGGCCCAGTAAGCCCCATTAGCTGCGTAAGAGTCAAAAGTTGCTGAGTCTGCGTTGATAATAGCAGGATCAAACATCATACCCATAGCAATAGTACCAAAGATAGCTGAAATAATTACCATTACAGCAGCGAAAATCATTGCCTTAGGGAATTCCTTTGAAGAGTTACCTTCCATGTGGTTTACATAAGGACTCATCTTTTCAATACCACCAACAGCAAATACAAGAATTGATAAAGAAGTGAAATACTTCATATCAAAAGTTGGAATCAAGTTGTCAAGGGACCAGTCCATTGCTTGGTAACCACCATCTGGATTAATCTTTGGTGCAGCAAGCATCATTAAGATGTAAAGAATACCCATGACAAACATACTTGAACCTGCAATAGTTGCAAGGTTTTTAAGTGGGTTAAGACCTCTACTTGCTACCCAGCAGAAAATTAAAAATACTGCTAGAGTTGCGATTTGTACATAAACAGTTGGTAGGGAATCATAAACTTCAGCGTTTTGGAAGAACATCCAAGACATAGCCTTTAGTCCACCAGAGCCCTTTGAAGCAATGTAAGTGATGTGACATGCCCAATAAGTCCAACCTGCGTAATAAGCTAACTTATCACTAGAAGTTGCTCTTATCCATGATGTAACTCCACCACCTTCATCCTTGAAGGAAGAACCAAGTTCCCCAACCATAAGTGCGTTTGGAATAAAATAAAGTGCGAACATTAGGATCCATGAAAATATTACTTGGATTCCGTTAAAGAATACGAAACCGTTAACAACATTTCCAAAACCCCATAAAGTGGAAAAGGCCATGAACGCCAGCATATACCACTTAATTTTCTTTTGTGAATCTTGCATTTTAACTCTCCTCTCAAAAAAATAATTGCATGATTAATTTAATTATAACCTTAAAAAAATAGACCGTCTAGTGTATTTAAAAAATAAGAAAAACATTTTACTATTTTGATTTTAAATTGTTCCACTTTATACTAGTTGGTCGCTAAAGTCTTGAACCTCTATAAATACAAGTTTATATTACTATTAAGTGAAATAGTGTTTAGATTATTAAAATTTTTAAATCTTTAGTACTTCATGAAAAATACAATTTTCAAGGGATTTTAAAAGTGTACTCTATCCTTATTTTGTATAAAATTTTTATTGTTTTCTTGAATTTTCTCCAATAAAAAATCCCCAAAATTTCGGAGATTTTTTATATATTTTAATAAATTTGGGGAGTTTTTATTTTTCTAGGAAAATATTTTTATATAATCTTATTTTTGAACAAATTAGGATTTTAAAAGAATAATTTTCTTCTATTTAAATATGTCTAGGTTTTTCTATTTTATATGGCTAGTTTTTTTGTTTTTAATACTTTATTGTTAGTTAATATTTTTGTTGAGTTTTATTCTTTAGAAGGTCTTAAAATTTTCATAGGATTTTAGAAGTCTTTAGATTAAAACTTCTTCTGCTACTTGTTTTAGTAGGGCTATCTTCTTCCATTGGTCTTCTTCTGTTACTGCGTTGCCTTCTTCTGTTGATGAAAAGCCGCATTGAGGTGAGATACAAATATTTTCTAGTGGAATGTAGTTTGCTGCATCTTTTATTCTCTTTATAAGTTCTTCCTTATCTTCAAGCTCTGGTCTCTTGCTTGTCACGATGCCAAGGACAACTTTCTTGCCTGCTGGAATTTTGACAAGGGCCTTGAAGTCTCCAGATCTTTCATCGTCGTATTCTAAGAAAAATCCATCGATGTCCTCTTTTGCAAATACATAGTCGGCAACATCATCATAGGCTCCTTGGTAAAGCCAGTGACTCATGAAATTTCCCCTGCAGATGTGAGTTAAGATTTGCAAGTCCTTTGGAGCTCTTTCATAAATTTTATTGTTGTAGTCTAAGAATTCTTGTCTAAGTTCATCAATAGTCTTGCCAGAATTTTCGTATTTCTTCCTGTAGTTTTCGTCAACTGTTCCAATCCAGCTTACATCATCAAATTGTAGGACCCTGCCTCCAATCTTGTAAAATTCATCTACAAATTCTACATAGGCCTTTACAAGGTCATCAATAAATTCTCTTGTAGAATCATATACATCCTCTATACCTATAGTTGAATCAATTGATTGGGCCAAGAAAACTGCTATGGCTGGTATTGTTAGCTTTGGTGTGAAGTCGTCTTCTTCAAATTTTTGTATAAACTTAAAGTGGTCTAGGAAGGGATGATTCTTAGATGAGACTTTAGATTTTACTCTGATATTTTCTCTTCTCAGTTTTTTTCCATTAAAATCAAAACTATCATTTTTATCTATTTCTCTTTCTAAACCTTCAAAGCCCCACCAAAAATCAAAGTGCCACCAAGACCTCCTAAATTCTCCATCTGTATAAAACTTTAAGCCTGCATTTTTTTCTTTCTCCACAAGCTCTCTTATTGCCTTATCTTCAACTTGTCTTAGGCCCTCTGCCTTGATTTTTCCATCTTCAAAATCTCTTCTAGCTTTTTTTAAGATCTCTGGTCTCAAAAAGGATCCTACTACGTCGAACTTACCTGGCGCTAAATTTTTTGTCATCTTATTTCTCCTTTTAAATCCTTAAATCAAAACTTCTTCAGCTACTTCTCTTAATAATTTTATCTTCTTCCATTGGTCTTCTTCTGTTACTGCGTTGCCTTCTTCTGTTGATGAGAAGCCACATTGGGGTGAGATACAAATATTTTCTAGTGAAATGTAGTTTGCTGCATCTTTTATTCTCTTTATAAGTTCTTCCTTATCTTCAAGCTCTGGTCTCTTGCTTGTTACGATGCCAAGGACAACTTTCTTACCTGCCGGAATTTTGGCAAGGGCCTTGAAGTCGCCAGATCTTTCGTCATCGTATTCAAGATAGAAAGCCTTCACATTTTCTCTTGCAAGGACATAATCTGCAACTGCGTCGTAGGCTCCCTTGAAGTGGAAGGATGACTTGTAATTGCCCTTGCAGATGTGAGTTGTTATATTTAGTCCTTCTGGTGCTTTTTCTATTGCCTTGTTATTTATTTCTAAGTAGATTTTCTTAAGGTCTTCGATGTTTTTGCCGTCTTTTTCATAAAGCCTTGTTGCATCTTCGTCTACTAGGGCTCCCCAAGTGCAATCATCTAGTTGGAGATTTCTGCATCCTAGGTCATAAATTTCTTTGAAGAATTCGCCATAGGCTCTTGCAAGCTCGTCCACAAACTTGCCTTCATCTTCGTAGGGATTACCAGATTTGATTTGATTGTAAACTCCTCTTAGGAGTTGGGCAGGTGATGGAATTGTTTGTTTTGCCACTGTGTTTTCGTCTTCAAACTGCTTTACAAATTTGTAGTGGTCTAAGAAGGGATGGTTTTTACCTCCAAGCTTTCCCACAATTTTTATTCCATCAGGTCTTAGGGTTTCTCCATGGAAGTGGATGAGTTCATCTTGACTTAAAGTATATTTTTCTATTCCTTCAAGTCCCCAGAAGAAGTCGTAGTGCCACCAAGACCTCCTAAATTCTCCATCAGAAATTATTTTTAGGCCAGCTTCCTTTTGCTTCTTAACAAGTTTTTCTATTTCTCTATCTTCAACTTTTTTAAATTCTTCACCTGAAATTTCTCCCTTAGAAAACTTTTCTCTTGCGATTTTTAATTCTCTTGGTCTCAAAAAAGATCCTACTACGTCGAACTTACTTGGTGCTAAAATTTTTGTCATTTTCTTTCTCCTTTTTTCTAAAATCCATCTTGAGAATGTATAAAAAAAAGTCCTTACTGTTTATAAAAACAATAAGGACGAATTATTTCCGCGTTACCACCTATTTTGCATATGGAATGCCACTCTCAAGTACCAACATACTCTATCTCTATAACGGGAGCTCCCGGAAAAGTCTAATATCGACTAATCCCATCAGAGGCCATGTTCACCCAAATCTTCCTTTGACCCTCTCAGCTAAACGGGCTTCTCTGTAAAATTCCAAAGTGGATTACTCTTCTCATCAAATGGTTTAAATTTTATTTTATGTTAGCATCATTAATTTTACCTGTCAAGAAAATTTTTAATTTATTTTTCTCAAGAGTTCATCAACCCTGTCTCCAAGGTCTTCTAATTTTTCTCTAATTTCTTTGATTTCCCCGTTTACACGTAGGTCTGTAAAGATGTTGTCAAAGATTACATCAACAAAAAAATCGTAAGTTGAGTCAGGAATTTCTTCGTCGAGATCAATCCTAATATCATTTAGTTCTCTTTTTGCAACTTCTAATTTATCTCTAACTATCTTTAAGTTACTGTTGATGTCTTTTATCTTTCCTCTTTTTACAAGTCCAACTAGGCCAGAGTCTGCGAAGAGATCAAAAAGTCCCCATCTTGATGCACTCTCTGTTATCTTTATGGTCTTGTCAATTTCATTTTTAAGGTCAAGTAATGCTTGGCGAGCTTCTTTTAATTCTTTTTCTTGTGACATAAAATTCTCCTTTATACTTTTTTTACTTAGCTGGGTCTTCTATTTCATTGGTCTCTCTAGAGATTATTGCCCTGTCCCCAGACTTTAAAAGTGTATTGCCCCTTGGGACAATTATTTCTCCATCAGGACTTTGCACCATTATTATAAGTTCATCTTTTCTTATGTGGAGGTCCTTTACCATCTTGCCTGCCCAAGGATGAGTCTCAGAAATTTTTATCTCATGAAGGTCTTCACCTGTGTAGTCGAAGTAAGTTTCTCCACCAAGGACAAGTATATCCCCATCTCTCAGGTAGGTGTTGCCTCTTGGGACTATACTCTTATGGTCTCTTTCTATCTTTGCGATTATAACGTTAAAGGCAAGTTCAATATCTGATATTTTTTTATTAACCCATGGAGAAATTTTTGTAACATGGGTCTTAATAAATCCAATGTCTGTCTTGTCTGAATAATAGTTAAAGGTCCTTAGGACTGTATCATCAGGGTCGTACATATCAACTTTTTTCGTTGCAAAGGGAAGAGCTGTTCCCTGGATGAGAAGTGAAAAAATACAAATTACAAAAACTATGTGGAAGATGTCTATGGATAGGCTCACTCCAGAGTTTACCACCATTATGGCAAAGGCAATGGCAGCTGCTCCCCTAAGTCCTGCCAGGGAAATTATTGCAAGTTGGTTTTTCTTCATCTTAAAGGGTGCCATTAGTCCAAAGACTGAAAGTGGCCTTGCTATTATTAGCATAAAGATTGCAAGTATAAAGCCTATAGGAAGGGCATCCACTATTAAGTGGATGTCTGATAAAAGTCCCAAGAGGAAGAACATGGCAATTTGAAAAATTGTTGAAAGGCCATCGAAGAAAAATACAACGTCTCTCTTCTTCTTGAACTCGTGGTTGCCAATATAAATTCCAAGAACGTAAAGTGCCAAGAATCCATTTCCACCAAGGCTTTGAGTAAGGGCATAAGTTCCTATCATCAAGGTTGCAATGAATACTGAAAAAAGTCCATCTTCATCAAGGGATAATTTTTCTATAAGTTTCATAAAGACAAAGCCCAGCAAAAATCCTCCAATTATGCCAAGGACAACTTGTTGCAAAATTATTATTGGAATGGAGACGCTATAGCCTGATAGAAGTGACAAGAAGACCATGGTCATGGTGTAGGCCGTGGGGTCGTTGGACCCACTTTCGATTTCAAGTAGGGATGCTGTCTTATATTTTAAGTTTAGGTTCTTTGATACAAGTATGTTTGATACAGAGGCATAGTCTGTCGATGCCACAACTGATCCAAGTAGCATGGACTCTAAGAAGTCAAACTTCAAAATATAGTGGCAGAAGGCTCCTGTTATCAAGGCTGTTGCAAGAACTCCAAGGCTGGCAAGTATAATTGATTCTCTTGCTCTCTCTCGGCCCATGTTCCAGTTGGTACCAAAGCCCCCATAAAAAATTATTATCATAAGTGCTATTGTTGCAATATTCTCTGAAATTTTATAATTGTTAAAGTCATAGCCTAGTGCCGAGAACAAAACTCCTAGAATCAAGAAAAGCAATAGGGCAGGCAGACCCGACTTGTTGGATATTTTTGTGACGATCATTGCCAGTAAAAGAATCACCGTTATTAGTAATAGATTCATAAGCTCTCCTCTTTATAATTTGAAAAACCTATTTTTAAAAAGGAACTGCCCTGTGACAGTCCCCATTTAATGTGATTATAGCATTTTTATCTAGTTAAAGTGTAAAATAATTCCTAAATATTCTAAATTCTGTTTGCTGATTTAAAGATATAAAAGAGCACGCCAGTTAAAATATAAAATCCAATTAATACAAAGAAAAGTCTCTTGTTCTTAGTGAGGATTGCCATAATAAGAGTTAGGATAATTATAGCAATTGCTAGGACAATCTGCGCCATCCTAAGACCGTCATTTATTGCTCCCTCACTAACCCTTAGGTAATTGTTGGCAAGGACAGAAACCATTATTAGGGTAACTAAAAAGATTATTATTTTTTCTAAAATTTTTAAAATTTTGTCCTTATTCATTTTCCCTCGCATAGGCTTCAATGCCTTCTCTTAAAATCCTCATGCTCTTTCTAATATCGTCAACATTTAATACAAAGGCAAGTCTTACCATTTGCCTTCCTTCTTCCTTGTTCTTAAAGAAACCTGCAGCAGGTGCAAACATCAAAGTCTCTCCATCTATTTGGAAATTTTCGATTAGCCAGATTGCAAATTTTTCTGTGTCGTCAACAGGAAGCTTTGGCATGACATAAAAGGCTCCCTTTGGTTTTTCTACAGTAACTCCAGGAATTTTTATAAGTTCTTCGTAGATAAGGTCACGTCTCTTTTGGTATTCCTTGTTCACTTCTTCAAGGTAAGAAGGGTCTATTCCATATAATTTTGCTGCTGCCTTTTGCTCAAGAGTTGGCGCAGCAAGCCTGCAGTTACAAAGTCTATTTATGGCATCCTTTATTTCTGGATTCTTTGATGCAATAGAACCAATTCTTGCCCCACAAGCTCCAAACCTCTTGGAGATGGAGTCAAGTAAAATTAAATTATCTTCAATTCCTTGGACTTCTCCAAAGGACTTGTAGTCGTTGCCATCGTAGACAAATTCCCTATAAACTTCATCTGCAACAATATATAGGTCGTGTTTTTTTGCAAGCTCAACTATTCTCATAATTTCCTCTTCTGAGTAAAGAGCTCCTGTTGGATTAGTTGGGTTAGAAAGTAGGATTGCTACAGTCTTGTCATTTATGTGTTTTTCAATTTCTTCAATTTCTGGAAGGGCAAAACCTTCTTTTGGATCAGTCTTAAAGGCCTCAACTTCAATTCCAAGTTGTTGGAAAACTGTCCTGTAGTTTGTGTAGAAGGGATCAGTTGTTAGAACTTGGTCGCCTTCGTCACAAATTGTTTGAAAGGTAAACACAAGAGCCTCGCTGGCACCATCAGTGATGTAGATGTCCTTGGCATCAAAATTTATTCCCCTGTTTTTGTAATATTTAGCAGTTGCCTCCCTAAGTTCAATGAGTCCTTGGGCATGGGCATAAGGAAGAGGTCCCTTTTTTACATCTCTAAAGGACTCAAAATAAACATCTGGCACTTCAACGTCTGGTGCCCCAATGTTTAATTCGTAAATTTTTATTCCCCTTGCCTTTGCAGCATCTGCATAGGGTGTCAACTTCCTAACTGCTGAATATTCTACTTCTTGTATTCTCTTTGATAATTTCATGTTTTCTCCCTTCAATCCCTCTATCTCATTGCCATCTTAAGTCTGGTCCAAAAAATTTAATTGGGACAAATTTTTGAAAAACTCTTGAAAAGACCCTGTCTGTGTAGGTCTCTGACAATTCCTTTGGCGACAAGTTTGTAGAAATTAGTGTCTTCTTGCCACGTAAAAGTCTAGTGTTTATTATGTTAAAAATCTCTGAAGCTGTAAAGGAATTTACAAACTCAATTCCCAAGTCGTCAACTATTAAGAGGTCCGCCTCAAAATAAAGATTGTACTTGTCATCTTCTATATTTTTAAACTTTCTGTCTTCTATGGTCTTTAAAATCTCGTAGGCTGTTTGATAAATTACTATGACGTCGCTCTTTATAAGTTCTGCCGCAATGCAATTTAGAAGAAAGGTCTTGCCTTGACCTGTTGGTCCCCAAAGGAGGAGGTTTAAATCATTTTCTTCCTTGAAGTCCCTGATGTATTTTTTAGAAATCGCCAAAATATTTTTCATATTTTCTCTTGGCGACATTTCATACTTTTCATAAACTTTTTCAGAAAAGACATTTAAGTCAAACTTGTCAAAGTTCTCCTTGTCTAGCATATAGGAAATTGAGGACATGTCGTATAATTCTGACACAATTAATTTCTTGAGGCAGTGGCACTTCTCGTCATCTTCATTTATGCCAGTGTCGTGGCAGTCCTTGCAAGTATAAATTTCTTCTAAGTAGTCTCTTGGATAGCCATTCTTTTCAAGATAGTCCATCTTCTGTAGCTTTAAATTGTAAATTTTTTCTGATGCCTCAAGAGACTTGTCAGCATCTGGATTTGTTATCTGATCCATGGAGGCCCTAAGGGCAATGTCCCTTATTAGCCCATCAATTTGCCTAACTTCAGGAATTTTTTTATAAATTTCCTCTAGTCTTTTCTCGTGGACTTCAGAATTTTTTCTCCTCAATTCTTCATAATAATTACTTATCTTTGCCGTCAGTTCCATAATCAACACCTAGCTTTTTAAAACCCTCTTTTTGTTTTCTCATGGCAACATCAAAGAGGTCGTCTTCTGAATAATTTGCTGTTATTTGCTTAAAGTTGTGAAAGGCTGTGGGCTTTCTCTTCTTTTTCTTTTGATCCTTTTCCTCAACATCTTCAGGTGACTTTATATCCAAGTCCTTCCACTTCATGAGGATGGCATCAACATAATTGACATTGGGCTTGGAAATCTTCGAAGTCCTCTTGCAGGCCTCCAAGATTAAGTCTTTAGAAAATTTAAATTCATCAAACCAGGAGTTTATGATGTTAAAGTCAACTTGACTAAACTGCTTGTCCACTCCAATGTATCGCATGATTTTCTTGTACCTATAATATTTTATGTCGTGCTCAATGTAGGACTGCTCAACATCTTCCATGGTCCTGATGTTGTCTCTGGACCAATTTCTCACAACTTGCTCTACATAGGATATATTATAAATTCCTTTGATCTCTGTTGTGTAGAAAAAGGCCTCCTCAATTAAATCAGCTGGCATATTGTAAGCTGTAATCCAATTTATTATGTCGATTTTCTTCATAGGGGCAATGGGCTCCCTCATGAGGAACTCTGCCCTAGTAAGCAGGTTGGCATAGGTTGGGTTTGCCACAACTTCTGAATAACCCTTGTCCTTTTTCTTTTCCTCTGCTTTTAAGTTGTAGACATTTTTGATGTAGAGTTCCTTAAGGTTTACAAACTTAAGCTTGTCGTCTTCCATTTCAACTATGCCCATCTTCTTCCAATAGGCCCAGGCCCTATTGACATCGGACTCAAGAATACCTAGATAGTCGGCGAGCTTTTCATTAGTAATATCAGTCCTATTTTCCTTAGCAAACTTATAACCCAAGAGATAAACTTTTACAAACTCGCCATTGGCTCCTGGCATAAAATCATTTATAAAAATATTCTCAATGGAAGTTTCTCCAAGGTCGTATTTATTATTTTCAAGTAAAAACATATTTCACCAATCTCTTTCCAGATCTAAGTCCATCTTCATAGCATAGTTAAAAGTCTTGTTTAAAATAATCTTAAAGGAAGACTTGTTTTCATAAAAGTCAGGGAGACTTTCATCATAGCTTCCATTGGGAAACTTCATGAGAAAGCTGTATCTCTTTTTAAATCCAAGCTCTTCATAACATCTTATTGCCCTCTTGTTGTAGTGGGCTGCAAATAAAAATATTTTCTTGAAGCCTCTTTCCTTTAAGTAAGCGAGGAAGAGCTTAAGTATCCTTTTGCCAATCCCCTTGTCTATGTAATTGGGATCTAATACAATGCCAAGCTCTGCCTTCTTTAAAATTTTATTTATATTTTTAAGAGACAAGTAGCCAATAATTTTTTCATCGTTTTGGATTACAAAATATTCTGATAGGGGCCTTCTCGTCTTCCACTTAAACCACTCTATTATATCTTCTTCAGACTCTTCAATAAAATTATACTCCAAAAAAAGTGGCGATTCATGACGTCCCCAATTTCTAAAAGTAAAGACATCTCTTAAGTTCATCTTCCTAAAACTAAGGTCTGGATAATTTTCCATAAAGAGCCTCCTTTGATTATTATATACTATTTTAACTTGTCTATAAAGGAGTATAAGAATTTTCAAATTTATGAATAAGACTTATTCTCATTGTGCAAAAAGATAAATTTCTTAATTTACATTGTTTAAATTTCTTTAATTTTTAAGCTTTTATGATAAAATAAAGTAAGGTTATTAATAAATTTTATACAATTCGTAACAGGAGAGAATTTTTATGAGAAAAAATGACAATTTAGATGAAATTGATGTTGAGATTCTTGAGCTCTTGAGAAAGAATGGACGCATGAGCCACGAAGACATTTCAAAAAAATTGAATCTAACAAGGCCTGCTATCCATAGAAGAATATATAAAATGGAAGACGCTGGTTACATCAAGGGCTATAAGGTCCTAGTTGATTGGCAAAAGATTGGCTACAACGTGGACACATATGTCCTCTGCAAGGTCAACACCAACGACTTCAAGAGCCTTATCGCTAAGATAATGGGAATCCAAGATGAGAAATTTAAAATATTTGAATGCTACAGGGTCACAGGCGAACACTGTATCATGCTTAGGATAAAAACAATAAATACTTCAGACCTCACAAGGTTTTATGATATGATTTTAAAAATCGATGGTATACTTGATACTAAAACCCTTCTTATTCTTTACTCCGAAAAGGGAAATGACGAAATTTTTACAAGGGTTGATACTGAATAGTTAACAAAGGATGATTTTATGGAAGAAAAAATACTAGTTGTAGACGACGAATCTGCAATCTCTGATATTATAAAGTTTAATTTTGAGAAGGAAGGCTATCTTGTTGAAACAGCTTGCAATGGCAAAGAAGCTATTGCTCTTGCAAAAGAAAATAATTACGACCTAATCCTTCTCGACATAATGATGCCAAAGCTAAATGGCTTTGAAGCTCTAAGGGAAATAAGAAAAACTTCTGATGTGCCTGTCATCATGCTGACAGCAAGAGAAGAAGAAGTTGATAAGGTCTTAGGTCTTGAGCTTGGAGCAGACGACTACGTTGTAAAACCCTTCTCTATGAGAGAGCTCCTTGCAAGGGTCAAGGCCGTCCTAAGAAGGTTTGATAGCCCAGACAAGAAAGACGATTCATCTATCCTAAAGGTCATGGATCTTGAAATTGATTTAAACAAGTACCAAGTCCTAAGGGGCGATGAGGTAATTGAACTTACCCTACGTGAGTTTGAGCTCTTAAAGTTCTTGGCTTCCTACCCAGGAAGGGTCTTCTCTAGGGAAGAGCTCCTTGAAGAAGTTTGGGAGTATGAATACTATGGCGACATAAGAACAGTTGATGTTACTGTTAGAAGACTCCGTGAAAAAATAGAAGATGAGAAAAAGGGCTTTAAATACATCAAGACTAAAAGGGGAGTTGGCTATTTCTTTGCATCAGATAATGGTGAAGCCTAATGAACCACTCCATTAAGTCTAGATTTATTTTAATTTATGTGGTCCTAGTTCTTATTTCCATGTTTATCGCATCTACCTTTATCATCGATAGACTGGAAAATGTGCAAATAGAAACTGCCACTTCCTCTATGGTTAAGACCATGGACACACTTGCCACAACAACATCGGCATTTTTTAAAGATAATAATTATAAGACTCTACCCCAGCTTGACGCAACGCTAAAAGACTGGGGTATTTCCAGTGAAGAAACTGCCTATGTAATTTCACCAGACAAGGCTCCAAAGATCCTTGCAAGCACACAAAATATTTCTCCCAAAGAGGCTGAAGATGCCTACTCAGTGAAATTTATCGAGCCAAAGCTTGTTATGGATGCAGCAGGAGGCAAGACTCGCGAAAAAATTGTTGAGTACAAAAACCTAGGCGATGTGGAAAAACATATTGCAAGGCCAATCTTATCTGGCGATGGGGACATACTTGCCATAATTTATATGACCAGGAACCTAAATTCAATTTACTCCGTAATAGAGGACTCCAAGGTAATTATTACTTACGCAACTTTGATTTCTCTTTTGACAACTTCTATATTGGGATACTTTATTGCCAACTCTATCACTGGTCCCATCCGTACCCTCACTAAAAAGGCAAAGGCCCTTGCCAAGGGTAACTTTAACCAAAGCATTGAGGTCAAGAGCAAGGACGAAATTGGCGAACTTGGTATGATGTTTAACTTCTTAACTAAGGAGCTCCGTGAGTCCATAGAAAAGATGGACCTTGAGAGGTCAAAGCTTGACACAATCTTCAACTACATGGCAGAAGGGGTTATTGCCATTGACAGGAAAAATAGACTTATCCATGCCAATTCCATTGCCAAGAAGATTTTAAATATTTCTGAGAAGGACTTTAACAGGGTCATCAACTTAAAGTCCATTAACCTCTACAATATCGACTACAAAAATGAAGAGAGCCTCCGAGGAGAAGAGCTGACAAAAATTGCCAACTCCTTCTACAAGATCAAGTACGCACCCTACAAGTCCGATGCCTTTATTAACTCTGGGCTAATTATAGTTTTGCAAGACGTAGACAAGGAGCACATGTTAGACATTATGCGTAAGGAATTTGTTGCCAATGTCTCTCACGAGTTAAAGACGCCTATAACAACTATAAAGTCCTACACTGAGACCCTACTTGATAGCGACCTTGACAAGAAATCGCAAAGAAACTTCTTAAAGATTATCGACAGGGAAAACTCCAGGATGTCTAGAATTGTTACAGACCTCTTGTACCTATCCAACATTGACTACAACAAGGACAATCTAACTTTATCAAGCATTGACACCTATGAGTTTATAGCTGAGGCCATAGAATCTCAATCAATCTTAATAGTTCAAAAAAATCACAAGATTGAATTAAATATTGATATGGATATAAAAGATATTTACGCAGACAGAAGCGGAGCAGATCAAATCCTTACAAACATTATTTCCAACGCCTGCAAGTACACACCTGAAAATGGGAAAATTGTTATTGATGCAACAAATAAGGGAGACCTTGTAGAGATTAAGGTAACTGACAATGGTATTGGAATCCCTAAGGAAGACCTGCCAAGGATAACTGAAAGATTTTACAGGGTTGAAAAGGGCAGGAGCAGGCAAATGGGTGGAACAGGTCTTGGTCTTTCCATTGCAAATGAGATGATAAAATCCTTTGGAGGCAGTCTAAAGGTTGATTCTGTCTTTGGAGAGGGAACTACTATTACCCTCCTCTTTAAAGCAAGCGAAGGTGATAACAATGATGAAGAACTTGCCTAAAGCAACGTCAACCTATATCCTCATAGGCCTAGTCCTCCTCTTGGTCTTTCAATCAAAAAACCTCTGGCTATCCTTTGACACAAAGTCTGAGGACCAGGTTAAGATTGGTGATGTAGATGAATTCTTGCAAGAAATTTTAACTCCCCAAAGGCTTATTGCAAACTTTGGCGAGAGAGACCACTACATGACTACAAACTTGGGCTCTTACTGGAAGATGACGGGAGAAAATATTTCTGAAAAGCTTCAAAAGGCAACCTCAGAAAACCTAAAACTAATTGACACAGAAGAGTACTTAAATCTTCAAAAGCAAAAGTCCCTAGTTTTTAAATTTAACTCACCCCTATCAGGTTCTGTTTTTGTGAACCTAATTGGGGACAAGAGAAACTCCAACGACATCAACCTAAGCGTGGACTCCATTTACATTTCCAGCCTTGGAGAAATTTATATCTCTGGTAGCAAGAATTTTTATAAGCTAGTAGACATTAAAGTTGACTTTGACATAAATGAAATTTTAGATGAAGTTAAGGCCAAGGGAATCCATGCAGTGAACTTCTACGAGGCCTATGGGATAAAGAAGGACATCTACATTCCTGACGAGGACTACCTATCCCTTCAAAAAGTTGCCTATGTCTCCGGCTTAAGTAAGCTTGAAGAAGGTATGAAGTCCAACTTGGCTGAGAGATTTTTGGGGATCCCCATTGACTACATCAGGGAAATGTCCGTAGATGGAAAAAATACCTATGTCTACGAAAATGAATATCTATCACTTTCCAGCGACGGTATAATCGAGTACTCCCTTGAGTCCCTCTTTGATGTCAAGTCAAGAGACCTCAACAAGTCCCTTGATAGGGCTGTAGAATTTATTGCCCAAAAGACTGGCATAAGCTCTGGGATTTATCTTGAAAAAATTGAGCCTTGCGACTACAACGACAGCCTTGGCTACAGATTTTTCTTCAACTTAAAAGACGGCCAGATTCCCCTAGTCCTTCCTTCCAAGGACCACAGCTTTATTGAAATCGACGTCTACTCCGAGTATGTAAAAAATTATAGGGAATACTACATCCGTAAAGATGACAACCCAATTTATAAAAAGGAAAAAATTTCTATTGAAGGCATCCACAAGATTTTAAGGAAGAATAGGAGACACTTTAACAACAAGCCTGTCATGGAGATCCTATCTTCCATAGAAAATTTAAACCTTGTTTATTTAATTTTCTCTAGCGAAGAAGCGGAAGAACCTACCCTAGTCTATGAAATGACCTACATGGGTAACTTCTATTACTTTAATGTCGAAAATGGAAGTCTAATGATGGTGAGGTAATTATGGATTGGAATAGAATTAAAAAAATTTTAATAATTGCCCTTGTGATTGCCAACGTGGTCTTGTTTTGCTACAGCAACTACAACAAGTTTAGGATGAGAAACGAGTCTACAAGAATTGATTTTGTAAGAGAAGTCACAGCCCTCTTAAAAGAAAAAAATATTACTTTGGATACAAAGATCCCAAGAAGGAGGAGGAAACTTCCTTCAGTCCTAGTTGCCTTTGAAACTTCATCAGAAGAAGATATCAAGGAGAGATACTTTGGAGGCAAGGGAAGGGTGGAAAGACCAAGTACTGACCTGGCAGAGATTTCTCTAGGCGACGAATATATAAACCTCGTTAACGGTCGCAGGGTCTATTATGAAAACAGGAAGGCAGAAAATAAATACGACATCAAGAGCCTAGATCAAGCTCAAAAAATTGCCAAAAAGTTTTTGTTAGACAAGAAGTACGACACAAGGGACATCTACCTAAGCTATTACGAAGAAAGTGATGGCAAGTACATCTTGAACTACACCAAGGTCTTTGAAAACATACCTGTAGAGTCCTCTTACACCAACTTTATCATCGACAAGAGGGGAGTCATGTCTATGGATAGGCTCTGGCTCAACGTCTTAGATAAGTCTGACCAGAAGATATACTTGTCACCTGCCCCAAGGGCCCTCCTCTCCTTGTTAAATAAGACAGACTACTACGACAAGACCATAGAAAAAATCACTCCTTGCTTTTACTTTAACCCAGAAGACCAAGGCTACATCGAAGACATCACCCGTGCAGTAAACGGCCGTGCCATACCAGGTTGGAAGGTCAAATTTTCTGACGGGGAATACACAGTTCTATCCAACTATTAAGGACCCCTAAGCTTAACAATTTTAGGTCCCTGTGTTACAATAAAAGTTGGAGGTTTTTATGAAATTTTGCTCTTTGGCAAGTGGCTCAAGTGGCAACTGCCAATACATTGAATATAAAAATACAAAAATTATTATAGATGCTGGACTATCTGGCAAAAAAATCGAAGAGAACTTAAAAAAAATAGGAGTAAATCCCTCTGATATTGATGCAATCTTTGTAACTCATGAACACATAGACCACATCAAGGGAGTTGGTGTCCTATCAAGAAGACACAACTTAAAGGTCTTTTCCAACATGATGACCCTAGATGCCATGCTCCCAACTGTTAAGAAGCTGGACCCAAAGAATACTTTTATCTTTGAAAATGGCAAGGCCTTCACCTTTAAGGACCTAGACATCATGCCCATATCCACCTTCCACGACTGTGCAAGTGGCTGCGGCTTTGTGATCAAGGGGGACAAAAAACTTTCTCTTCTAACAGATACAGGATGGGTCAATCAAGAAGCCATGGAGAAAATGGATGGGTCAAACTTAATATATCTTGAGTCCAACCACGACGTTGACATGCTAATAAATGGGACCTACCCCTATCCAACAAAACAGAGGATCCTTTCTACTAAGGGCCACCTCTCAAACGAAAATGCAGGCGAAGTTCTTGCCATGATATTAAAAAAGAAACAAGAACAAGTAATCCTAGGTCACTTATCTACAGACAACAACTTGCCAGACCTAGCACTTAAGACAATAAATGACCTGCTTGCATCAGAACATAAAAAGGAAAACACAGACTACACCATAGATGTGGCTCCAAGATCGGACCCATCAAAAGTCTTTGAACTTTAATAAACAAGGGAGGAAAAATTTGAACATACTACTTACAAATGATGACGGAATAAATGCTGAGGGTATAGAAGTCCTTGCCAAGGCTCTTCTTAAGGAAGGCCACAAAGTAACAATTGCAGCCCCAAATGTTGAGAACTCTGGCAAGTCCCACGCCATTACTTTTAAGAGTCCACTTATGGTCCAAGAAACAAAACTAGAAGGCCTAGAAGATGTAAAAAGTCTTTGCGTCTATGGGACACCTGCTGACTGCGTAAGGGCAGCAGTCCACCTACTAGATGAAAAATTCGACTTCTGCTTCTCAGGAATAAACTCTGGCTTTAACGCAGCTACAAACGTCCTCTACTCAGGCACAGTTTCAGCAGCCATCGAAGCCAACCTATTTAACATTCCTGCAATAGCAGTCTCATCTCAATGGGTAAAGGGCCACTCAAAGTTTGACACAGGAGCAAGAGTTGCAGTAGAAGTCTTTAACAAGCTTGACGACTTAAAGAGACTCCAAGTCTTAAATATAAATGTCCCTTACCTTGACTATGAAGAATTAAAAGGAATAGAAGTCTGCAAGGTTGGAGCCGACGTCATGTCAATCTATGACATATCCGAAGAAGGAGAAAGCTACAACATGAGACTAAAGGGCTTCCCAAAGGACAACAACGAAAAAGATTCAGACATCCACTTCTTAGGTCAAGGCTACGCAACAGTGAGCCCACTCTTGTACGATGTAACTAACCTAACTCTTATAAATGAGTTAAGCCAAATGTTAAAGTAAAAATCTGAGAGGAAAAACGTGAACTATAAATTTACCTTACTATTTCTAATCTTATTAATCTTTGGAATATTTTTTAGAACAATAATGTAAATAAAGATTTTAAAAAGTCCTCGTGACTTTTTATTTTTTTGATATAATCAAATAAAGAGGTGATGAATTTGAAAAAATTATATATTTTTTTGGCCCTAGTTCTAATCCTTTGCGGCTGTCAAAATAAAAGAATAGATAGTCTCTACAACTACAAGACAGACTTCGTCGGCGACAACTCAAAGGTCTCACACATAGTTTCAAACCAAGACTATCCCAAGGGCTTCCAAGTGGGCGCCATTGAAATACTTTCAAGCAAGTCACCCTATGGACTTAAAATATTTGTGAAGGACACCACTAGCATCAATCGAGAAGACCTCTTCATTAATGCCATAGAGAGCTTTGCCCTAATAGGCAACCTCGACAGGATCTATTATGTAGAAAGTGGCAGGGACTTCGAGGCAGAAAAAAATAAAGAGCTAAAGGACAAGATCTTCATCTTCTACAGGAAGGAGATAGAAGAAATCCTAGAAGAAAAAAACACAAGCCTAGAAGCAATATCAAAAGACAGAGAAAGCTTCGAGGACTTTGTAAATAATTGGAATAAATAAAAGAGAAGACTTTGTGTCAACCACATAAAGTCTTCTCTTTTTTGTGCTTCTTTTATTTTGATTTACCTTCTTATTTTTATTAAGTATAGTTTTCATCTAAACTCATTCATTTTCAAATGGTTTTTTGTCATTAATACTTTTTTATAAAAAATCTTCTTAGGCAAAATTTGATAACCCTTAATTAACTCTCTTTTCCATAACTAATTCCTAAAAATTTTTATTTCATTAGAAAATATTTTTTAAAGCTTATCAGATATCCCTGATTGTTTATTGAACTAATCTCTATAAAAATAATAAAATTTTATTAAGGCCTTCACAGAGATTTTAAACCATTACAAGATTAAGAAAATACAAAATAAAAAAGAGAAGGACTAAGCCTTCTCTAATTTTTTACCTAGGATTTCTTTGAAAGTTCTTTTGAACAATCTTAAGATCACTAGTGTCAATATTAAATTGATTCTTGTCTTCCTTAACCCAGTGAGCAATGTAACGATCTTTTCTATCTAAGAAAGTGTTACTTGCACAAAGAATATCTTCGTATGCCCACATAGATGTATTAACATCCTTGTAAGTTACAAGACTCAAGTTGTTCTTGCCAATGTAAGTCTTGTCGACAATTCGCTTAAAGGCCTTGTTAGATACAGCTGCAACTTCTTGTCTTGGGATAAACTCGTCTCCCTTGTAAGTTGCAAGTCCATCAGTGTAAATCTTTAGCCAGCCTTCATTGAAAGCAGCTTGGATTTCGCCCTTAGCCCAGTGATTATCACTTAAGTTCATATTGTTGCCACTAGCATCGCCAAGTTCTTGGAACCTCTTAAGAGTTGCAATCCATTCGTTCCTTGTGATCTTAGCTTGTGGTTTAAAGTTGCCATCATCATAACCAGCAAATACATTTGCTTCAGTTACAATCTTAACAGCCCTAGTGTACCAAGCTTCTCCAATGTCCTTGTAAGAAATCTTGAAGTTAGGATTGTACTTGTAGCCATCCTCAACTAATGCGTTGGCAAGAATTTGCGCAGCCTCAGCACGAGTAAGACCATCATTAGGTCTGAAGTAACCATTAAAGCCTTGCATGTATCTTACTTCTTTGAAGTAGTTGTCAGAAACAGGTACAGGAACTTTAACAATCTTTTCTTGAATAATAGTTTCATACCTTACTTCAGGATACATTGGTATAGGTCCGCCTGGATATTCTGGATAGTATGGATAGTTAGGTTTATCAGGTTTTTCTGGTATCTTTCCATAAACCACAACTGTAACATCAACTGAGCTAGAAGATCCATCAGTGTAAATTACATTAACTTTAGCACTACTTACTCCTTCTTTACTCACGTCTGGTTTTTCAATAATTTCAACACCCTTAATTGTCTTTCCCTTAGGAGGAGTAATTTTATCCTTGTAGTCCTTTTCATTAGGTTGAATTCCAACCCTAGTTTCAACAATTCCTGCGTCAGGTTCTAAAGGTATGATTTGACTTGATGATATTTTGTACTTAGCTGTTATAACAGTTCCATTAACAAATTTTCCAGATAATGATGGATCCCAATGTGAAAAACTATATCCCTTTTCTTGATACTCATTGTTTACTTTAGGGCCTTCTGCTGGAATTGTAAGGTATTTATCTGGATTTACATAATAAATCTTATTAGCAGAATCTATAGCCTTTTCTGTTGGAACAAGAGTAACCTTAACATAATTTTCTGGTGTTTCTTCTGTCTTATTTCCATTTTCATCTGCTGGGTATATGTCTTCTGTCCATTTAGCCACAGCTGTTTTATCTTTTGTTAATGTCAATTGACTTCCTGCTTGGTATAAACTTCCATCAACCATCCAACCTATAAAGTTCTTGTTTCCATTACTTAGTCCACTTGGAGAAGAAAGATTTATTCTTCCACCAATGTTTGTATATTCTGGGTAAGGTACATTTCCTATCGCACCACCTGCATCATAAGTCAAGGTAACTTGACCCTTTGTGAAGTGGGCAACATATTCTCTATCACCTGTAATTGTATTGGTTAAGTCTAAGGATTCTGACCAATAAGCAAATCCATAATCTTTATTAGGAATAGTAGTTGGAACTGCAAGTTGATTTGCCTCAGCTTTTTGTTCTCCTGATAGTTCAACAAGTTTAATACCTGCCTTTGGATTTACATAGTATGTTTTTACTAATTTATCTCCATCAAGTTTACCCTTATTTTCATCTTCTGTCTTGAAAATAACTTCTACATATCCGTCTGGTTTTTTAACATTGTCGTCTGTTTTTTCTACTATATCTTTTGTCTTTGTAAAGCTAAAAGTAAATTCAGTTTGTTCTTTGAATGTGTCTTTTAATTTTTTAGTTTCATTTGTATCCCAGTCTCCGCTGATATATCCAACATCTGGATTTTTTGTAATCTTAGTAGCTGAGTCTGTCATGTCGACTTCAACTTCTGGTGATACATAGTAAACTAAATCGCCTGATAAGCTTCCGCCTGTTCCTGCCTTGAAGATTACTTTTACATAATTATCCATAGCATCTTTTGGTCTTTGTCCGCCAGGTGCTTCTGGAATTATGTTTTTGTGAACTTCTACTGGAATAACAACTGGATTGTCATTTGTCCCTTGAGTTGATCCATCTTTATATTTGATAGTTACTTTTGCTTCTTGTTTGCCAGGTTTTGAAGGATCTGGTCTTTCAACTACTGTAATTGATTCAATCTCTTTATTTGATGGTGGTGTAATTTTCCCTTTTAAGATTTCATCAGTAATTTCTTTTCCTTCAGGTGTGTCAAGTTTTTCAGTTTTTATTGGCTTAACTATTGGTGTAGCTGCAAATTTTTCATTATATACAGCTTTGATTACTGTTACCTTGTCAGTGTATTTATTCTTAGCTAAATCAATTTTAACTGCTGGTTTAATCTCTGTAAGATTATCGTCAGCTTCTCCAGTTTTAATCTTTTGCCATTCTTTAAATACATAGTTGACTTTTTTCTTTCCAAGGTTTGGTATATCTACTTCTTGGTCGGTTTTACCAGCTGGATTTGTAACTGGTATAGCTACCTCTTTAGTTGGATTAACCCAGAATGTCTTTTCAAACTTAGTTTCATCTGTTGCATTATCAGTTGTCTTAACTATAACTTTTACGAAGTTATCTGGAACTTTTGGTTTATCTTTGCCTTCTTGTGGAACAACATCCTTAGCAAATCCTGGTGAAATTATTGTGTCTTCTGTAAACATATGACGTTTTGTAAATTCATATACACCATTTGCTTCTTGCTTTTCATTTTGTTTAGCTTGGTCTGCTGTCCAATTTGTAAACCCTAGGTCAGCTTTTTCTTCATCTGTCAATTTAATTTCAGGAATATCTACCCAGGCCTTTGGATTTACATAGTAGATCTTACTATCTTTTTCCCCTGGTTTTCCTGTTGGGTTTACTGTTACCTTTACATATTCACCAGTTATATCTTTCAACTCGCCTTTTTCAGCTTGTGATAAGAATAGTGGTTTTTCTGTTCCTGTGAGGGCTTCGTAAACATTTTTGTAAACTGTAATTGGTATAGTTAGCTCTTGTGGCTCTTTGCCGTCTTTGAAAGTAACTTTAGCCTTAACATTCACTGTGCGAACAAGTTCGTCCTTATCAGCAGCTTTCTTTTCATTTACTAATTCATAAACTTGCTCGTCTGTTGTTAATTCATTACCTTCCGCATCGAATAATTGTATTTTAGCACCTGCTGGAAGATCTTTAACTTGGTCTTTTTCTCTCCAAACTAATTGTTTCTTTAAGTCTTCAATCTTTGGTGCAAAGTTATTTGTCCATTTGTTTTCAGGATCTTTAAAGGCTTCTGTTCTTACTAGGCCAGATGCTGTTAAGCCTGACCATTCAAAGTATGCTGTGAAAGTGTGGTTTTCGTTGATAATTGTATTTTTATTTAATAGTGGATCCTTGTCCCACTTCACAAATTTCCTTCCAGTTTCTGGAGTGATATAGTGTTTATCTTTATCTACAGTTTCGCCTTCTGCCAATTCTTTTGGAACTGGAAGTAGGTCTGACTTAAGGCCCTTTATTACATCGTAGTTAAGTTCTATGATATCATTACCATCTTTATCTTTGCCAAAGGATCCACCTTTTTCTGCTTTGAATGTAACTCTTACATAGCCATCTGGTGTCTTGCCATCTTTTGGAACTTCTATAACTCTTACATCCTTATAATAGAAGGTAATTTCATCCTTGCCTGTTCCGTTGATTCCTAAGAATTCATTTGTTTTTTCATTTACATCAAAGAATAGTTGTTGTTGAGGCTTTTCACCTTCAGCTAAAACCCAACCTGGTATTGGTCTGTAGTTTCTTGCATCATAGTGACGGTTACCATTGGAAACTAATTCTTGTGGAACTATTGCCCCTTCTGCTTCGTTTGTCTTTCCTTTAAATCTTTCATCTATATAGTTAACCTTGTATTCACGTTGTCTAAATGGTATATAGAAGAATTTAAAGATATTGTCAGTAACTTTAGGATTATCTTCAAGCTTATTAGTTTCTGTATTTAGAATCTGTGCTGGTTCAACACGGAATTGTTGGAAGAAGGTGTTGTCTCCCTTTACTCGCTTATTATATTCTTCATAAGTTGTCTTTAAATCACCAGTTAATTTCTTTTCCAGCTCTTCATGAGGTGCAAGTATATATTCGTCGTCTTGCTTGTCACCTGTCGTAGCAACTAAATAGTTAGCACGTTTAGCTTCAAGCGTGTCTTCTAGTATTTTAACTAATTTATAATCCTTGTCCAACATATAATGTTCAACTTTAACATCTACTCTTTCATTTGGTACCCAAATCGCCTTTAGATATACTGGTGCTACGACATCGTTGCCGAATGAATAAAGCTCAGGAACCTTATATGTGTCTCTATAGCTTGTGTCAATTTCATCTGTATAGTCGCCTTTTGCATTTTTCTTATAACGAATGACTTCCCAACCCATAAAGTCGTAGCCTTTTCTTGTAGGCTTATATTTCGGTTCTACAAGCTTTTGTCTTTGGATAACGGTAAAGATTTGCTTGTCGCCTTCATTTGCTTCTTTTTTCGCATAGGTATTTATTTCTTCTTGACCTATGTCACCTTCTTGGATCTTTTTGCGGCTTATAGTTAAGTTCTCTTCTTTAATATTTCTTAAAGATCCGCCGTTTGGATCGAAAGTTACCTTCCATTTATAATCAGGTTCGCCCCATTTTGCGTAAAGGTTAACTGGGTGGAAAGGCATTGTCTCTTTTGGATTTTCCCAAACAAGCTTTGAACCGGCAGGGTCTAGTGCCCAGCCCTTGAATACCATTTGGTCTGAAAGGTTGTCTGGTCTTTTGACTTTTAACTTACCATCTTTAGGATCTGTGAAAACAAGGTCTTTAAGGCCTAATTCTTGTAACTTTTCTGGATTATCCAATAAGTTTTTCGGATTTTCTTTTTTATATTCTTCGTTGCCTTCTAAATCAGGGCTTAAAGCCTTTAGAGGAAATTCGTAGAAAGTATCTAATTGATTTGTAGAATTAAACTCAGAGTCATCTTTAATCTTTGATGGGTCGTAATTAAATCTCAATGGATACTTATTACGTTTGTATTTGTAACGAAGGTAGCCATTTTCTTCAAATGCTTGACCACCTTCCTTTACGTCGCCAAATTCATCGGAATCGCTAAAGAATACTGGTATAAAGTCTAGCTGACCTATAGGAAGTTTAGTTCCATAGTTGTTATAGTATGTCCCACAAGTGTTAGGAGTGATTTCATCACGTTCATCGTTTAGATCATTAATTCTTTCTTTATCCACACGGCCATCTTGCTCGCTTCCCTCTGCAATTGCTGGCCAAGCGCTTCGAGGATTATATCCATAAGGGGTAAAGCCTTGAACACGTGGATATCTATGCCTATAGTCTGGAGAAGCTGTATCCGCCTTAGTTCTCACAAGGTCGTAACGTATTATGGTTTCGCCTTTCTTGAAACCGTCCATCCAAAAGTCCATGTGGTGGGGGATGGAAGGCGAATCTTGTTTTATGCCAAAAGAAAGAGTTTTAAAGTCTAATGGATCCAAATCCATTGTTGTTCCATCGCCCTTATCTATATGCTTCGTATAGCCGCCCCAGTTAATGTAGTTAGCCATATCCAGGAATTCATCGGCATTTAATCGATAAGGAGGTGTGTCCAAATGAAGCGGCCAATTTGGCCTAGTATAGTTTGGTCCCCAACCAAAACTTTGATAACCAGGAGTGAATCCTTTGGTTTGTTTGGCATCGTTAGGCCACTTATACATCATCTCATTAAATCTCGCCTTGTAATGGTAAAGATTGCCAGGTCCACCCTTCATTACCGCTTCACCTTGCGCTTCGTCGTATTGCCAAATTTCAGGGTAGAAGGTGTTTTTATCAGGTTGTGCATTGGACTTAGTAAAGTAAAGGTCGTAGACTTGTCTGTCGTAGTAGATATTGTAGACAGTCTTGCCTGTTGAATCAACAGACTTAACTAGGTTTACATTTGCAGGATCCTTGTTTTGATCATGAGTTAGAGCTTGGTTGTAGACGAAAAACTTGTCTAAAAGTTTATTTTTTCTTCTATTAAAGGTCTCACCATTCCATATCTTATTTAGACGAGCTTTGTCTAGGTCTGGAAAGACTATGTCTTTTACAGGTTCATTGTTCAAGTCTGGTCTCATGCCTGTATCTTTGTCTTTATAGACACGAGTACCTATATAGTCGTACTTATCTAGTAGTGATGCATCGTCTGCATGGTCTGACTTTTCTGCCCAGAATTGGATTGCGTAGTCTGCCTTTTCATTGTCCTTCCACACTGCTGTGAAAGTAACTTTGCTTGCTGGCATAATCAAATTGGCATCAAGATTTTTGCTAGCTTCATTAGTTCCAACTTTAATTATTTCATTTGCTTTATATGTTTTTCCATCCTTTGTATTTAAATCAACAGATGGTTTCCAACCTTGGAACTCTCCGCCGACTTTTGTAGGAATAGATTCATCGGCAATTTTAGGAATCACTTGTCCAGTGTAAAGGGTACGAGCTGGAAGTGGTGTTCCACCTGCAGTGTCAAAAGTCACATCGTAGTGGGCACGGTTGTAGCGGTATTCTAAAATAAAGTTCTCAGCATTTTCCGGAACTTGCATGATTATATGGTCAGCTTCCGGAACAAAGCCTTTTACTCTCGGATCATTTTTGTCCAATGGACTTACTTCCATAGTAGAACCAGTATTACCGTTTTGAGTGGTAAAAAGTGCAGTTTCATCTCCAAGGCTTCCGTCTGGATTTGTATATTTAGTAAAGTCTTCTAGATCTTGGAAGACGTGTTTGATTTTAATACTATTGCTTCTAGCTTTGTATTTAAACTCTTGATTAGCACTGTACCTATCGCCATTATTGGCGTCTTTAGATTCAGTTCCTTCTTTTGCCTTATTCACAATTGTATCGTAATTAATTGTAAAATTATCTTGTGGTTCGTCATAACCAGCAAGTGCAGGTAATTTTATAGTCTTATCGACCTTTTTTTGGTCATCTGCCGTAGCTGCTGCCCCTACACTAGCAATATAAGGTTGGTAGTTAACCTCATACTTCTCACCTCTTTGGACCTTGTAGTCTGTCCTCAGGGTGTAGATAGCTGGCTGTTCTGGATTTTTTATTAAATCCGATGCCGTCTTACCTTTATCAGGCTTTGCAACCTTAAGCGGTGGGTTCTCTTGGTTAATAATTTCTGCCTTATTACTGCCATAAGTAACATTGGCAAAGGCTTGTAGTGGGACTGACACTAGCATTAATATTGCTAAGAAAAATGTCGTTGTCCTTTTTAAATAATTTTTCATTTTTCTTCTCCTTCCTATTTTTTATCAATGAAAAATCTTTTCTTTCTAAATTATTATAAAAACGTTTTATACTTGTATTATACAACAGAACTATACTTTTTGATATATATCTAAGAATAAATTTAATTATATTTGCCAAAAGTATTGTTTTGTTATAAAAACAATCTTAATAAGCATAAAAAAAGAAGAAGCTTAAGCTTCTTCAAAATATTTTTTAAACACCTAATAAAATTGTTGCCACTTCGAAGTAGACGAATAGTACCAAGGTATCTACTATTGTTGTGATAAGTGGTCCCGCCATTATTGTTGGGTCTACGTGAGTTTTTTCTGCGATAAGAGGAAGAATTCCTCCAATAATTTTTGATAGGACTATTGTTGTAAGAAGGGTAACTGAAACTGTTAGTGTCACGCCTAGACTAACGCTGTCGAGGATAGACATCCTAATAATATTTACAATTACAAGTATAAGACCAACTATTATTCCTATGCGGAGCTCCTTAAACATTACTTTGGCAAATTCTTTGAATTCAATTTCGCCAGTATAAATTCCACGAATAACAGTTGTTGATGACTGTGTTCCTGCGTTTCCGCCTGAGTCCATTAGCATAGGGATGTAGGCTGCAAGGGCAACTGATGATGCCAAGAGGGTCTCATATCTTTTTATAATAAAGCTTGTGAAGGTTGCTGTTACAAGACAAATAATTAGCCACATTGTCCTGTCCTTTGCAAGTCTAAATACGGACTTGTCCCAATAGTGTTCTGGTGATGACTCACTGATACCGTGGATGTTACCCAAGTCTTCTTCGTACTCTTCATGCATAACGTCGATTGCCCATTCTGCTGGGACAATACCCACAAGTCTGCCTTCAGAATCTGTTACAGGGATTTCTGATAAGTCGTACTTGAAGGCTAGCTTAGCAACAACTTCTTGGTCATCTGTTGCATAAACGCTGGCGTTAATTGGGTGCATAAATTCTTCGATGTTCTTGTTCTTATTACGAAGAAGGTCGGCTAGGTTTACATAGCCAATTAGGACTAGGGACTGGTTTGTAACCCAAACTTGTTCTAGTCTATCTGCATCTAGGTCTGAGTGAATGATTTTTTCTAAGGCTTGAGTTGGTGTAGCTGTTGACTTAACAAAGATGAAACCAACGGACATAATGGAACCAACGGAATCCTTGGGGAAGCCTAGTAGTTCGTTGATAATTGGTCTTCTGTCCTCTTCGATGTATTGGTTCATAAACTTTCTAACCATATTGGCAGGAAGTTCTTGCAAGGTGTCTACAACCTCGTCTTCTTCAAGTTCTTTCATAAGACTCATAATCCTATCTTCGGATAGTGAGCCTATCATTTCTATTTTCTTATCCCTTGGCAAGAGTGAAAAGGCGTCTGCCAAGAGGTCTTTTTTTAGAAGTTTTATCCAAATGGCTGTATCTTCTTTGGATAGGTCTTCTAGTCTTTCTGCAATGTCAACAGGGTCCATCCTGTTGATCTTGTCTTGCAAGATTTTTAATCTTTCTCTATCTAAGTTGTTCATGTAACCTCCTAATTTCTGCAAATATCATAAATTTTTGCATAAAAATCCGCTGCCTAGCGGTAAAGATACATGCACTTAAGACTTTAAGTATAGATCACAAGACTTTCTTTATCGCATAGGCACATACATATTTTCCAGGGTCGACTGGTATCCATGTAAACACCTCCATATAAAATGATTTTAACATATATTGACTTATTAAACTATTTTTTATTTTCCCAAAGAAAAATCCACCTCCTGGGGTGGACTTAGTTTTTGTTATTTATTTTTTATTTTTTATTATGTGATAGAAGACTATTAGGGGAGAGAGAAGGTAGACTAGGGGAAGGGCTACTTTGGAGAAGAGATTGTAATCAAAGTCATCTAGTTTGTCGCCTATATCTTTATAGGCTTGGGGAAAGGCTATTAGGGCCACTATCATGTAGATTGTAAGGACAAGATAAGGCATCTCTTTTGGATCCTTACCCAGATAACTTTCTACAAAGAGGAAGTAGTAGACTGAGAAAAAGAAAATTCCTAGACCACAAAGGCAGGCATAGATGAAGATGTCCCAGAGGCCCTCTCCGAGAATTTTTCCCTTGCTTTTTTTCTCTTCTATTGCTTCATCCTTTTCTTTTTCTTCTTCATCTACTTTACTTTCGCCAATAAAGTACGCCATATCAACTCCAAAGACTTCAGAGAGTTCTCTCAAGTTAGTCATTGTTGGTGTGGCCTTATCATTTTCCCATTTTGAAATTGCCTGCCTTGTTACAAAAAGTTTGTCGGCAAGATCTTCTTGGGAGAGATTTAATTCTCGTCTCTTAGTTTTTATTTTTTCTCCGTACATAATTTTCACTCGCTTTTATTCTCTTAAAATTTCATTTTATGTAAGAAATGATAACAAAAATATACTTGTCTAACAAGCGAATGGGCAGCAACTTTTGGTTGCGGGGGATTTTTCCCTAATTTTTATAAAAAATTTATTTTGAAGAACCTTTTTCTTAAAATTTTTAATCTTTTTCTTGTTAAAGTGATAATATATGATTGAAAATAGGAGGTTGTCATGAGCATTTCTTATAAAGTTATAGCAGGTCTAGTAAGGGCACTTAGAATTAAAAAAATTTTTCTCTTGCCAAAGGATAAGATTTTAAATTATGCCAGAAGGCAAAATCAAAAGCCAAGCTTCAAGCTAAAAGATGAAGCTGATATTTATTATGAGGATAGGACTTTTTTGTCCCAAAGATTAATTGTAATACATTCAAAAAACAAAAATCCCGGGGCAATTTTGTTCCTCTTTGGCGGTGGCTACATAACAAATCCCGACAAGAGAGACTTAAGTCTTGCCAAGAAAATTTGTCGCTCCACTGGTAAGGACGTCTGGTTTTATTTTTATCCCCTTTGCATTGACAATACCATAGTGGAAACTTATGCTGCCACTGCAGGAGTCTATGAAGAGATGACAAAAACCTATAGGGAAGAGCCCCTTTCTATTTTGGGCTTTTCATCTGGAGCATCACTTGCCCTGGGTCTCGGCCTTTATATAAACGCAAATAAGTTGAGCTTGAAAATGCCAAGAGAAATCATCGCATCATCTGCCGGTGGCTGTCTATCTCAGGACCTCGACACGGAGAGGCTCAAGGAATTAAACAAGAAGGACATAATAGTTGACTACAAGTATTTTGACACTGCGCGAGAAATTTTGACTAAGGGAGAAGATATCCCTGACTACATGCTTTATCCCTATAGGGGAGACTTTAGTTACTTTCCTATGACCTACCTCTACTTTGGGTCTTACGAAGTTATCTATGCCTTTGCACCACTTTTTGAAGAAGCCCTAAAAAAATATAAGGTGGATTACAAGATAATAGTGGGAGAAGGACTTTGCCACTGCTATCCACTTTTGTCAATCTTCCCAGAAGGCAAAAAGGCCCAAGAGGAAATTATAAGAATTTTAAAATAAAAGATGCCAGAGACTTAACCCTCTCTGGCATTTTCTATTTTCTTTAGCCGCAATAAAAAACCACAAAAAATGGACCTAAGCTTTGCTTAGATCCATTAATAAATTATTTTATTTTACAATTATTCTTATATTATTTATTTCCAGTAGTCTAATTTTGAAGTGTCGATGCCAATTGTTTCTGCTTTGAATACTGGGTTCTTGCCTTCTTCTCTTTGTTTCTTGTAGTCGTCAAGTGCCTTAAGTGCTGTTCCACCAAGGATAATGATTGTTGGGATGTTGATTAAGCACATAACGCCCATTAAGAAGTCTGCGATATCCCATGCAAGTGACATTTCCATACCTGCTCCTACAAAGATTAGGATTGTTGCTATAATTCTGTAGCAAAGCATGAATGTCTTTGAAGGTGTTTTCTTGTTAAGGTATGTTAAGCAAGAGTCTACATAGTATAGGTTACCAAGTAGTGTTGTAAAGGCAAATAGGGCAAGTGAAACTGTGATAAATAGGTTTCCATATCTTCCAAATACTGTTGCTAGTGATGCTTGAACAAATGGTGCTCCTGCTAATTCTTCTGTTGGAGCAATGCCTGATGCTAGTGACATAAAAGCTGTTGCTGAACAGATAACAAGTGTATCTAGGAATACAGATATCATTTGTACTAGACCTTGTTTAACAGGGTGAGAAACTGATGCTGATGCTGCTGCGTTTGGAGCAGAACCCATACCAGCTTCGTTAGAGTAAAGTCCTCTCTTAATACCTTGTACTAAAGCTGAACCTGCAACTCCACCAAAGATTGCCTTGAAGTTAAAGGCATCTTCAAAGATCATACCAAACATTGCTGGAATATTTTTTGCATTTATAACTATCATTATAAGGGCCATAACTACGAAGATAACGCCCATTACTGGTACTAGTAAAGATGTGTATTTTATAATTCTCTTTCCACCACCAAGGATACAATATCCTGCTAATACTGCAAGAACTGCACCTATCATCCAAGAAGTTTTTCCTGGAACGTAGAAGTCATATACTCTAAAGGAGTCTTGAAGGTTGAAGGATGCAAGCATGTTAAATCCTACTGCGTATGTTGCAATAAGTGCTACTGCAAATAGAACGCCAATACCTCTTGAGCCAAGTGCGTTTTCAATGTAGTAAGATGGTCCACCGTAGGATACTCCATCGGAACCACGTTTTTTATAAATTTGTGCTAGTGTTGATTCTATAAAGGCTGATGCACCACCGATTAGGGCGATGATCCACATCCAGAATACTGCACCAGGTCCACCAAGGCAGATTGCGTTGGCAACACCAACTATATTACCTGTACCAACTCTTGATGCTGTTGATACCATTAGTGCTTGGAAGGAAGATACGTCGTCTTTTCCTTCTGGCTTTTCTGTTATAACTTTAAAGGCTTCTCCTAGAAGTCCAAATTGTATAAATTTTGTTCTAATTGTGAAATAAAATCCACAAGCAAGTAATACTATGATTAATATTGGATAATATAAAACGCCATTAACTGCAGATAATAATTCTCTCATATTTTACCTCTCTAATAAATTGATAAGTCTAATTCTTGTGATAAGTATTCTAACATCCTAACTCCAGAGTAGGAGTTGCCGTGAGTGTCAAGTCTTGGTGCATATACTGCAAGGCCCGTTTTGTTGTTGGATGCAGTTACAATGCCGCCACCAACTCCTGACTTGGCAGGAAGCCCAACTCTTATGGCAAAGTCGCCTGAGTAGTCATAAGTTCCACAAGTTGCCATCAAGGATCTTAAAACTCTTGCTTCGTTTGGACTTATTACTTTTTTACCTTCTATGTCTAGTCCATTATTAGAAATAACATAGGACATGTGTGCTAGGTTCTCTGTGTTTACAAGGATTGAACAAGCCTTAAAATATGTATCTAATACTTCTTCTACCTTTGTGTCACTTGGCAGGATTCCCTTAGCTAACATCAAGTAGATTAGGGTCCTGTTTGTAAAGGAAGATTCCTTTTCTGACTGGGCAATTTCTCTGCTGTAATCTACATCTTCGCCTAAAAATTGGCTAGCTTTTTCTAGTATTACATCAAAGGTTTTTTCTCTATAAACGTTATATAAAATAGCTACTATAATAATTGCACCAGCATTGATAAAAGGATTGACTGGTATTTTCTTTTCTGAAAGTTCCAACTCAATTACAGAGTTAAAAGGTTTAGCCGATGGCCTAACTCCAACGTATTTCTTTAGTTCTGAAACCTTGTAGTTTTCCATGGCAAGAGCATATAGTATTACCTTTACAATTGACTGAATTGAATATCTAACCTTAGAATCCCCAACACTATAAATACTTCCATCTTCTATTGTAGAAATTGCAAGCTTATTTGCATCTACCTTTGCAAGTTCAGGAATATAGTCTGCAACAGCTCCTTCGTGTATATATTTTCTACCTAAATTAAGAGCCTTCCCCAAAACTTCTTCTGAGTAAATCATCAATGTCACCTCCTCTTTTTATTTTTGGAATTGTTTTCCCGTGTATTTAGATTATCACAATAAACTGTCTTTTTCAATTACTAATTTAGCATTGTAATGTGCCTTCCATTTAAACTAGCTTATGGGAAATCATTTTTATTTCTTTATTTTTAAATTTTTTTTATTTGTTTTTACTTTAGCCCTTATTTAATTTTTTAAATATAATTTTCTTTTTGCAAAATAAAAGAACCTAATATTAAATTAGGTCCAAAAAATTTTTATTTAACAAATATCTTGTAGTCAGTATAGCCTTCCTCATCCATGTCTTCATAGGGGATGAATTCAAGGGCTGCGCCGTTGATGCAGTACCTAAGTCCGCCCATGTCTATTGGTCCATCAGGAAAGACATGACCAAGGTGGGAGTCTGATGACTTAGACCTCACTTCTGTCCTAACCATTCCATAAGAAGTATCAACTTCTTCATCGAGATAGGTTGAGATGATTGGTCTTGAGAAGGATGGCCAGCCGCAACCTGCGTCAAACTTATCTGATGAGACAAAGAGGGGCTTTCTTGAAAGCTTGTCCACATAAATTCCCTTCCTATGTTCATGGTTTAAGTCACTTGTGAATGGCCTTTCCGTTCCAGACTTTGCCATGACTTCATAGGATATGTCATCAAGTGCTTCTCTCTTGTTCTTATTTAAAAATTCTCTTTCGTCATCAATTATTGGGTCATCAGCTAAGCTCAAGTTGACGTGGCAATAGCCCATGGGGTTCTTGTCGAGGTAGTCTTGATGGTAGTCCTCTGCCTTAACAAAATTTTTGATAGGAGAGATTTCCACTGCGAGCTTGCCAAGCCTTTCTTCTTCATAGGCCATGAAGTCTCTAATAAGATTTTCTGACTCCCTGTCTCCTTCTTCCCAATAAATTCCTGTCCTGTATTGTCTTCCTACATCATTACCTTGCCTGTTAATAGACTTGGGATCAATAATCCTGAAGTAATGGAGGAGGATCTCTGTAAGGGAGATGCGAGAGAAGTCGTAATAAATTTTTACTGCCTCTGCATGGTCTGTCCTTGCCACAGATTCATAATTTGTTTCGTCACTAATTCCATTGGCGTAACCAACTAGGGTCTTCTTTATTCCCTTTATTCTTTTGAAGTAGCCTTCAGTTCCCCAAAAGCATCCCCCTGCAAGATAAATAATTTTTATGTTTTTCATTTTATCACCTAAGCTACCTTTACCCAAAAACTAAGAAATAAATATAAGGTCTTCTTGGACTCCTTTTAGGGTAGAGCTTTGTCATTAATAATTTTTCTAAGCTTGGACTCATGCTTATTTCTTAATTTTTGTGACTTGATTAAATATTAAGAGCAAAATAATTTTATAAACAATAATCTTTAGTGTTTGTTAAATAAATTTGGATAAGTTCTTTAAAACAAAATTTTTGTACTTGTTATACTAGTTTTATAAAAATGATAACACTTATCATTTTCAAGTTATTAATGTTTTGTAATCCTTCCTATAAAAGAAATTTTTCCCGACAATTTCTTTAATTCTTCGCAAAATATTAGATAACTTATATTAAGGAGGAATTATGAATAAAAAATTTAGACTGTCACTAGGCCTATTGGCCCTATCTGCAACACTTCTTGTTGCTTGCAATAAGGAAGAAACGAAGAATGAGCCTAAAGAAAACAACACTAAGGTTGAACAAAATGTAGAGGCTAAGGCTGAAGATAAGGCTACTGATGAAGTTGCTCTTTCTGACTGGGACGGAGAATGGAATAACATTGCCAACTATCTTGATGATCCTGGACTAAAGGGAGCTTACGAGGAAGTTGCTAAGAGAGACAACATCACAGAAGATCAAGCTAAAAAGAATTTTGCTGATCACGTTGCAGTTGATTTTGGAGCCCTAAAGGTTGATGGAGATAGCATAACTTTCTTAACTGGACCTGAAGGAGACGAAATTGACAAGGCTGACTACAAACTTGTAGACAAACACCCAATGGAACACGGTGGAAAAACTCTTTATTGGTACGAGTTTACTTCTAATGGAAAATATCCAACAATTTTATTAATGCCAGTTCACGGCGAAGACCACATGCCACACTTCCACTTAAGAGTTGGAGGAAGTGCTGAAGAAATGTTAGCTAAGGATGACTGGTACCCAACATTTGTTAGTCCAACAGTAACTATCGATCAAGTTTACGAAGAAGTTGCTGAATAATATTTCTATTTTTTTCTATCCTCGATGTTTCATCTCTTGATGTTCATCGGGGATAAATTTTTTTAAGAGAAAGGAGACTTTATGTCAAAAATAATAAAAATTATGACTGTATTTCTCTTGGCTTTTTCTCTAGTTGCCTGTAAGTCAGAAAAGGATGACAAGGCAAAACCTGTCGTCTACACTTCCTTTTATCCAGTCTACAGCTTAACTAAAAGCGTAGTTGGCGACACTGTGGACCTAAGGATCCTCATGCCAAAAAACCAGGATCCCCACCTCTGGGAGCCAACTCCAAGAAGGATAAAGGACCTGTCAAATTCTGACCTTTTGATTATAAATGGAGCAAATATGGAACACTGGGCAGACTCAATTGCAAATACCCTACCAAATTTGGATATCCTAAATCTTGCCAGTGGGGTAAATTTAATTTCCTACAAGGGGGCTGCTGCCATTGGAGACTTCCAATACATGGTGGCTGGCGACTTTGACAAGGAAACCTACTCCTTTGACTTTGGTCACACTCACGAAGACAACATGAGGATTGCCTTCCTCTATTGCGACAAGGACTACTCTGAAAAGGACCTTGTTAAGATGGGACGAAAGATCATGGAGGACCCTGGGGAAGATATTCCACAAAAATCTTTAATTAAGGTTGAGGACAGGAAGACTTACAAGCTTGAGATGGGCCACGAGCATGGAGAAATTTATTACAAGCTTCCTAAGAAGGGAAGATGGATTATGTTTAGCGACAGAATTTCCACAGACCTACTTTCTTACAAGATGCTTGATGCCCATGGGGATCCTATGAAACTTGATGTCCTTCGTGATACTTCAACTACTAACGAGGACAAGATAACCTACGATCCTCACTCTTGGATGAGTATTAGAAATGCCAAGAGATATGTAAATGATATTGAATACAAGATGTCCAAGCTCTATCCAGAGAATAAAAGCCTCTACAGGAAGAATGCTTCAAAGACTTTGAGAAAGCTTACAGAGCTTGACTACAAGTACAGGGACCTCTTTAAGAAAACTAAGAGGAAGGAATTTATTGTGAGTCACTTTGCCTTTGCCTACCTTGCAAAGGACTTTGACCTCATCCAATATCCTCTCCAAGGTCTAACAAGTACAGATTCTCCAAGTATAAAGAAGATCACCAGGGCCATAGATGACGCAAGGGATAGAAAGATCAATACAATCTTTTACGAATATGGGATGCCAAAAAATGGGGCAGACATAATCGCAGAAGAAATTGGTGCTGACCTAAAAGGCCTAATATCCATGGAATATATTAACAGGGATATCGAAAGGGACGTTGGAGACGACTTTATAGACATGATGGAATACAATTTGAAAAATATATATGAATCATTGAGGTGATATATGAAGGCTATTGAAATAAAAAATGCCAACTTTGCCTACGATAGGGACCCAGTTCTCAGGGACTTAAACCTAACCCTGATGAACAAGGAGAAAATCACTATAATCGGTGGCAACGGAGTTGGCAAGACAACTTTAATAAAAATAATTATTGGGGAGCTCAAGTTAAGGTCTGGAGAAATAAAAATTTTTGAAGAAGACCTAAATATAGATTCACTGAAAAAAATCGGCTACGTTCCTCAATCACAAAAGGAAAACTTATATACTTTCCCAATTTCCGTCAAGGAGCTTGTAACCCTACAACTCTATGAGAGCATGGGGATGATAAAAATTCCAAGAAAGATCCACTACGACAAAACTATGGAACTTTTAAAGAAGATGAATCTTGAGAAGTACGCAGACTATCCTATAAGGGACCTGTCTGGTGGCTTGAGACAAAGGGTTGTAATCACAAGGGCCCTTATGAACAATCCAGAGATTTTAATTTTTGACGAGCCAACATCTGGTGTAGATGAAAATTCAAAGAGGCAGTTTGCCAAAACCCTTGAAGACCTAAACAAAAATTTTGATGTATCCATAATTTTAATAACCCACGAGTTAGACTGGGTGAAAAACAATTTGCAAATGGATAAGTTTTACGAACTAAAGAAGGGAGGTCTTGAAATTGTTACAGTATAGCTTTATGATTAGGACCCTCTTAGTTTCACTCATGATTTCCATAATAATTCCCCTCATTGGAATTGTAATAGTAAATCGTGGGACTTCTATGATGGGGGATGCCCTATCTCACGTTTCACTAGCTGGGGTTGCCTTGGGACTAATCCTTTCAATCAACCCCCTAATTGGTGCCATCTTTGCCTGTGTTATTGGAGCCTTTTCCATTGAAAAAATCAGGAAGAAGTTCCCACAGTTTGGTGACATGGCAACAGCCATAATAACCTCCATGGGACTGGGACTTGCTGCCCTCTTGTCAGACTTTTCGCCAGGAGGAAGCAGCTTTGACGCCTATCTCTTTGGAAGTATTGCATCAGTATCAAAGGCTGACGTTATAATCGTCCTCATAACCTTTATACTTGTTGTTGCAATTTCTCTAATTTATTATTTTGGCCTCCTCTCCATTGCAATTGATCCACAACTTGCCAAGATGAGTGGGGTAAATGTGGCGAGAATTAATTCAATCTTCACACTTTTATCTGCCCTTACCATTGCCCTTTCAGCCAAAATAATTGGTGCCCTCATGGTGACATCACTTATAGTTTTGCCAGTGGCATCATCACTATTAATAAGTAAATCCTACAAGGCAACCTTCCTAAACACCCTGGTCCTTGGACTTATTTACACCCTAAGTGGTGTCATCCTGTCCTACTCCTTTGACCTAAAACCAGGTGGAGCAATAGTAGTAATTGCCTCCCTAGGAATGCTAGTTTGCCTCTTAATTTCAAAACTAAAAAACAAGAAATAAGTTAAGTCTGCAAGATAACTTGCAGACTTTTCTTTTGTGGTTTTAAGTGCTATATCGACAAAATTTTGTACAAAATTAAAACATTGACTTATTATATTCTCAGGTGTTAATTTATATTTATAAAAACGCTCCCATCATCTTTATTTAGATAAAGAAAACATTTTTATAAAAGGGAGCCAAGGAGGTATTTATGAAAAATAGCAAGAAGAGATTATTGATAGCAGGTCTTGCATCTAGCATGGTCTTATCCATGGCAGTTCCAACTTTTGCCTGCACAGGTATTATCGTTGGTAAAGACCTAACTACTGATGGTTCTTTTATCTTTGGAAGAACTGAAGACTACCAAAGAAATAGGACTATGAGACTTGTAACTCACCCACGTGGAGAAATCAAGAAAGGCGATAAGTTGGTTGATGTCAACAACGGCTTTACATACATACACAAGGAAGACTCTTTGAAGTTTTTCTCAACTCCAGACTCTTCTAAGAAGCCAAAAGACATGGAGCAAGGTGTCTACGATGCAGCTGGCTACAATGAAGCAGGTGTAGGTATCTTCTGTACAGTTTCTGCTGACCCGTCAGACGAAGTCTTAAAGGCTGATCCTTTTGTAAAAGATGGTGTCAATGAAGCAAGTATGACAACTTTCTTACTTGCACACGCAAAATCAGCTAGGGGCGCAATTGAACTTTTGGCAAAAACTATTGATGAGCAAGGTGCTTCAATGGGTGACATTGTTGCCTTTGGCGACCAAGACGAAGTTTGGTACATGGAAATTTACACTGGCCACCAATATGTTGCTATTAAGTATCCTGCCGACAAATTTAGTATCTTCCCTAACGATTTTTGGCTAGGTGGAGTTGACCTTAAGGACAAGGAAAATGTAATTGCATCAAAAGACATAGTCGAAGTTGCAAAGAAGGCAAAGACTTATAAGGAAACTGCTGATGGTCTTATGGACATGGCTGGATCCTATGGTCCTAAGGAAATTGCAGATACATCTCGTTCAAGAGTTTGGTCTGGTATCCACGACCTTGACCCTAACTCAAAGCTTCCTTACGATGCAAAGAGATTTGATTTGTTAAACGACCTATCTGAAGGCAGTGAAAAAATAGACATCACTCATGCATTAAATGTATTTAGAAATAGACTTGATGGAACTGAATTTACTCCATCAGACAACAAAGCTGAAAGAAAGGCAAACCCTAAGACTCACAAGAGACCAATTGGATCCATTAACACAATGCAAGCCCACATCTTCCAAATTAAGAAGGGTTATCCAAAGGAAGCTCCAGGTCTTATGTGGATGACTCTAGGAAGTCCTCTTAACATTCCTTGGATTCCAATTTTCCCTGACATCAACGACTCTACTCCTGAAGCAAAAAATGATTCACCAGTTTACGATGCAAATTCTTACTACTGGGTTGGCTCATCAGTTAATGATTTAGTTTCTGGCAACAGAGAAGCTCTTGGCGAATCAACAAGAAAAACTGTAACAGACTTTGAAGCTAAAATCATGAAGGACCTTCCTCAAGTTGAAAAGGAATGGATTGAACTTTATTCTAAGGACAAGGCAAAGGCTACAGAATTCTCTACTGCTAAGACAATGGAATGGGAAAAAGAAGTTTTTGACCTAGAAAAGGGACTACAAAAGGAACTTTCACAAGTTTCTAAGGCCGACTTAATTGATCACTGGGCAAGAAAGCCTATTATCGATGCCATCAACAAAAAGTTAATGGTGGGTACAAGTGACCTTATGTTTTCTCCAAATGAAAAAATTACTCGTGGAGAATTTATAACTATACTTGGAAGACTTGGCAAGGTTGATACAAAGAAATATGCTGAAGTTAAGGACAAGAACATCGAAGCTGGCAAGTTCTACACTGAATACATGAACTGGGCTGTTGAAAATAAACTTCTTCCAAAGACTTCTAAGCCTATGGCTAATGAAGCCATCACTCGTGAAGAAATGGCTTACACTTTGGCAGCTTATCTAAAATTAATGGGCAACGACACTTCAACTCTTAAGATGGTAGTCTTTGATGACCAAAAGGAAATCTCTGACTGGGCTCTTGGCGAAATTGAATTCTTAGTAAACAAGGGAATCCTAAGTGGAACTACTAACAACAAGTTCTCACCTAAGGCAAACTTAACAAGGGCAGAAGTAGCACAAATAATTTCAAAGCTTGATAAGTAAGTTAATAAAACTTGGTAAATTTAAAAATCCTAGGCATAAAAACCTAGGATTTTTTTGTTTATTAAATTTTAAATATTCAAGAGTTTTAGATTTCACATCTCTCTTTAAAGTGAGAAGTCTATCTCTGGACCTATTGGCACTATCTTATTTGGATTTATTAGGTCGTGGGACATGTAGTAGTGGGTCTTGATGTGGTCTAAGTCTACTGTCTCTGGCACTCCCTCCATGTTGTAAATAACTCTTGTGTATCTCCAAATATTTTCATAAGAAGTGAGGGGGCTTAGGTTGCACTTGAAGTGACCAAAGTAAACTGGGTCAAAGCGAACCAGAGTTGTAAAGAGTCTTATGTCTGCTTCAGTAAACCTATCACCCACTAAAAATTTATTCTTTGATAAGATTTCTTCTATCTTATCTAGGGCTTCAAATACATTTTTTGCTCCCTCTTGGTAAACTTCTTGCTTAGTTGCAAAGCCCGCCTTGTAAACTCCGTTGTTAATCCTGTCATAGACAAAGTCGTTTATCTCATCTATCTCATCTCTTAGATCTTCTGGATAGAAGTCTCCCTCTTTTGCCCCCAAGTCGTCAAAGGCATGGTTAAAGATCCTAATTATTTCTGATGACTCGTTATTGACGATTTTTTCTTCCTTGGTGTCGTAGAGAACTGGCACAGTTACCCTGCCAGTGTAGTCAGGCTTCACATGGGTGTAAAGCTCATGAAGGCACTTAAAGCCATGAACCTTGTCCTCTGTTGCACCTGGATAGTCTCCAAAGGTCCAACCCTTGTCATACATAAGTGGACTTACAATTGAAAGACCAACTATGTCTTCAAGTCCCTTGAGCTTCCTAACCATTAGGGCCCTCGCCGCCCAAGGACAAGCTAGGGAAACATAAAGGTGGTATCTTCCTTTTTCTGCTGAGTAGGCTTTCCTGTCCTCATCATCAATTTTTCCGTCCTTTGTTATCCAGTCCCTAAAGGAGGAGTCCTTCCTAACAAATTTTCCTCCAGTTGATTCTGTATCATACCACTCATCAACCCATTTACCTTCTACTAATAATCCCATATTCATCTCCTTTTCTCTCTCTAAATTTTTCTAACTATATTTATACTTTACCCCTGCAAGATTTTTGCAATCAAAAAGGCGGATCATGCCGCCTTCTTCATAATTCTTATTCTTCTTCATCAAAGTTCTTGTACTTTGATAAAATTTCCATAAATTGTTTGCCAGTTATTGTTTCTTCTTCTAACAAGAATTCAGAGAGTTCCTTCATTGCATCCCTATTGTCTGCAATTAATTTTCTCGCCTTGTCTTGAGCTGACTTCACAATCTTAACCATGAGGTCGTCAATTTCTTTTCTTGTTTCTTCAGAGCAGTTCATGTTTCCATTGTCGCCCATGTATCGTGAGCCAGAATCTTGGAACTTAACCATGCCAAATTCGTCAGCCATACCATATTGGGTGATCATAGACCTTGCAGTCTCTGTTGCCTTCTCTATGTCGTTGGCAGCCCCAGTAGAAACTTCGTTAAAGATAACTTCTTCTGCTGCACGTCCACCACAAAGCGTTGTGATATGGTTAATCAAATCTTCTCTTGTGTAAAGATTTTTTTCATCCTTAGGCACCTGCATAGTGTAACCTAGGGCTCCTGAAGTCCTTGGGATAATTGTAATTTTTTCCACAGGTTCAGACCCAGTTTGAAGAGCTGCAACAAGGGCATGCCCAATTTCGTGGTAGGCAACCCTCTTCTTTTCTTCTGGAGAAAGGATGTCTTGCTTTCTTTGGGCACCTGCAATTACAACTTCAATAGACTCTTGGATGTCCTCTTGACGAACCTTGTCGTGACCCATCCTAACTGCACGAAGGGCCGCTTCGTTTAAGATATTTGCAAGTTGGGCACCTGATGCACCAGCAGTTGACCTTGCAATAAGTGAATAGTCAATGTCATCATCCATCTTGTAGGACCTAGCGTGAACCTTTAAGATTTCAATCCTGTCCTTTAAAGTTGGGAGCTCAACCCTAATTTGTCTGTCAAACCTTCCTGGTCTTAAAAGGGCTGGGTCAAGGATCTCAGGCCTATTAGTTGCAGCAAGCATTACAATTCCAATGTTGCCGTCAAATCCGTCCATCTCAGTCAAAAGTTGGTTAAGAGTTTGCTCTCTTTCATCATTGCCAGAAATTCCTGCTGAATCTCTCTTCTTACCAATAGTATCAATTTCGTCAATAAAAATAATACATGGGGCATTCTTTTTCGCTTCTTCAAAGAGTTCCCTTACCTTAGCTGCACCACGTCCCACAAACATTTCCACGAATTCAGAACCTGCTATGGAGAAGAAGGGAACGTGGCTTTCTCCAGCTACTGCCCTGGCAAGTAGGGTCTTACCAGTTCCTGGAGGGCCAACAAGTAGTGCTCCCTTAGGGCACTTGGCACCAATGTCTGTGTATTTTTTTGGATTTTTTAAGTAGTCCACGATTTCCACCAGGGACTCCTCTGCTTCTTCTTGACCTGCAACGTCATCAAAGTTTACAGTCTCGCCACTTGGTTCGTACCTTTCAATTTTCTTTCCGCCACCAAAGATGCCACCGCTACCAAGATTTTCCATTCTCTTAGTCATTGCCCTTTGTAGCAAGAAGAATAGTAGGATTGGGAATCCCCAAGTCATTACAAAGTTCATAAATAAACTTGGCTTTTCTGGGATTTCAGAAGAGTATTCAACACCCTTCTCTTCAAGGTCCTTAACTATGTCTGGGTCTTCCATCCTTCCAGTCTTGTAGATTTTTTTGTCGTCCTTAAGCTTGTAGAGGATTTGGTCTTGTTTAAAACTTACCTCTTCAATTTTATTCTGGCTCAAGTTCTTCCTAAAGTCTGAATAAGAAGAACCCTCTATACTGTTTTGTGTCACCATTGGCAAAATTAACCAGTTTAGGGCAAAGACTGCCAAGATTGAAATCAAGTAATATCTAAGTAAATTATATCTGGGCCTCTTGTTGTTGTCCTTATCTTCCATCTTATAAACCTCCTTAAGGGATGAAATTTTTTAAAAATAAAAACCGGATATAAATCCGGCTTAAATCTCTTTCTTATTAAAGGTCATCTTCAATTACAGAAGATTTGGAATATGCAGATGGTCTTGCTTCAAAGAAGTCTGTCTTAATTTGATTTGGATCAGAGTATTCGCTAACCCACTTCATTGATTCTGGCTCATCGATATTTTCATCAAAGAGGTTACCAAAACCAAGATTTCTGGAACGCAAGTTGCCAAGGTACATGATGTAATCTTCAATCATTTTTTCATTGAGACCCTTAATTTCATCGCCTATGACATACTTACCCCAAGCAATCTCTTCCTCAACACCCTTTTTAAGCATTTCTTTATATTTCTCTATATTTTCATCTGTAAATATTTCTGGCTCTTCCTTTTTCATCTCAAGGATTATGCTTCTGAATAACCAAAGGTGAGTGTTCTCGTCCCTGTTGATGTATCTGATTTCAGAAACTGTGCCAGGCATCTTGCCCATTCTTCCGAGATTGTAGAAGAAGGAGAAGCCTGAGTAGAAGTAAATCCCTTCAAGGATGTAGTTGGCAATTAGGGCCTTCATAAAGTTGTCCAAGTTTTCATTTTCGTAGAAGTCTTGGTATTGGTCCCCAATAAATTTGTTTCTCTTTAAGAGGACTTCGTCATCCTTGTATTGGTAGAGGATTTCTTCCCTCTCTTCTGGAGAACAAATTGTGTCCAAGATGTAGGAATAAGATTGAGAGTGAATGGACTCTTGGTAACCCTGGATTGAAAGGCAAAGGTTGATTTCATTTGCCGTTACATAGGATTGTAGCTTTGGTATTTGAGCAGTTTGCAGTGAATCAAGATAAATCAAAAAGGATAAAATCTTGTCGTAGGCAGTTTTTTCAGCCTTGTCGAGTTCCCTGTAGTCCTTCACGTCTTGGGAAAGATTAATTTCCTCTGGTATCCAAAAGTTGTTCATAGCTTGGCGGTACCAATCACTTGTCCAGCTGTACTTCAAGTTGTTGAAGTCATTTAGGTTAGTTGTGTTGCCATTGATGACCCTTCTCTTGGAAGTTTCAATGTCTCCTTTTTCATTAAAGAGACCTCTTTTTGAAAGTTGCATATTTCCTCCTTAATAATAATTTTTAACGCTTTTCTAAATATTTATGAACTTATAGGTATCTATGACCCTATAAAGTTTTATAACTTAATAAAAATTTACGACTCTGTAAGAATTTGTGACTTCATAAAAATCTACGACTCTGTAGATATTTACGACTTTATAACAAATTGTGACTTCATAAAAGTTTACAAGCCTATAGAAGTTTGTAATTTTGTAAAAAATTGTAGCTTTACAACAATTTATGACGCACAATAATCGCAGTCTTCAACCTCTAAAGACTTACTTCTCACATAATAAACTGACTTTAACTTTTCTTTGGCTGCCTTGATATAAAGGTTAAGGATTTTTCTCATTGTGAAGTCAGTTGTTATATAGAAGTTAATAGACTGAGCCTGGTCAATGTGTCTTTGTCTAATAGCTGCAGCATCGATTACAAAGTTTTGGTCAAGCTCATGGGCATTTTCATAGAGCCAGAAGCTTTGTGGAGTAAGGTCTGGTGCCACCCTTGGAAGGATTGAGCCCTTCTTTTCTTCCAAGAAATACCTATTCATAACTGGGTCAACACCTGCGCTTGTCGCAGCTATAATTGAAGTAGAACCAGTTGGGGCAACTGCCATGATGTAACCATTTCTAAGTCCGTTGGTCTTCACATCTTCTCTTAATTTATTCCACTTTGCATCCTTGTAGTCACGAAGGTCGAAGTAGTTTCCATTTTCCCAATCAGAACCCTCAAAGAAATCGTAAGATCCCTTTTCCTTGGCAATTTCCATAGAAGCAGTAACTGCGTGGAAGTTTATCCTTTCATAAAGGTCGTCTGCCCACTTCAAGTGGTCTTCTATATCAGAAAATGCCATGCCAGCCTTAACAAGGGCATGATGGTAGCCAGAAGTTCCAAGACCTATGGACCTGTACTTCCTATTTGTCACCTTGGCATAAGGGATTGGGTAGTAGTTAAGATCAATAACATTGTCAAGAGCCCTTACAGTTGTGGCAACAATATCCTTTAACTCCTTGTCATCTTCAAGGTCTATATTTCCAAGAACAAGAGAAGCTAGGTTGCAAACTACAAAGTCGCCTGGTTTAGTCTTTGTCACAATGACTTCGTCCCCATCTTCAGTTTCTATTGTAGTATCTAGGGTTTCAATGGCAGACATGTTTTGCATGATTTCTGTACATAGGTTTGATGAGTAAATCATGCCAACATGCTTGTTTGGATTCATCTCGTTTACATTGTCCCTGTAGAAGGCAAAAGGTGTGCCTGTTTCAGTAAGTGACTTGATAATAAGTCTAACAAGGTCTTTTACTGACATTTCACGACGGGAGATAGACTCATCTTCAATACATTCCCTGTATTTTTCTTCCCATTCCTTGCCATAAAAGTCCTCAAGAGAATAGCCCTTCTTTTCAAGAACTTCGTGGGGATCAAACATATACCAGGTCGCGTTGATGTCCTTCTCTGCCAATTCAAAGAATAAATTTGGATAGGAAATAGCAGGGAATATATCGTGAGCCTTCATCCTGTCGTCCCCATTATTGGTACGAAGTTGTAAAAATTCTGGAATGTCCTTGTGCCATGCATCAAGATAGCAGGCAACAGAACCTTGACGAACTCCCAGTTGGTCAACAGCAACAGCAGTGTCATTGGCAAGTTTTATCCACCTTATAACACCACCAGCAACCCCCTTGAAGCCCCTGATGTCAGAACCAGTTGCACGAACCTTACCAAAGTAAAGTCCCATACCGCCACCGTGCTTAGAAATTTGAGCGAAGTTGTCAATGGAACGATAGATTCCCTTTAGGGTATCCGGCACAGTGTCAATAAAGCAAGAAGAAAGTTGGTTGTAAGGCTTTCTAGCATTAGACATAGTTGGTGTGGCTACAGTAACCTTTAGGCTAGAGTAAATGTCGTAGAACTTCTTAGCCCAGTAAATCCTATTTTTCTCTGGGATGGCAAGGTGCATGGCAATTCCCATAAACATCTCTTGGATAGATTCCACAAACCTGCCGTCGTGACTCCTAATTACATACCTCTTGATTAAGAGGTCAAGACCAGAATAGTTTAAGAGCCTGTTTCTTGAATTATCAATATAATCTTCCAGCTCAAGAATATCTTCCTTAGAATAATTTTCTAGAATGTATTTACCATAAAGACCCTTTTCAGTTAAAAAGACAATCTTTTCGTAGAAATTGTTGATCTTAAACTCTTCTAGGTTTGCCTTGATTTTCTTTTCAAGGTCGTAGTTTAAGAAAAGGGCTGCGATAAATTCCCACCTAGGAGCATCCTTGTCTGTTAACTCACTTGCCGCCTTGATAATTTCAGAAAGATAGGCATCTTGACTTTGGTCCTTCTTCACAAAGGATTCGAACTTTTTGTACAAGTTCTCAAGCTCGTACTTCTTTGGGTCGTAAGTCTTTCTCACGAACTTCAAGATCTTTAGGACCTTGTCATCAGTGATGTAGTTGGCGAACTTGTCTAAAATTTGCCTTTCTTCAGAATGTCTATTCCTGTAAAGGATGTAGGCCTTTACAACTTCAATTTCCTTCTCATCAATTAGCTTTAACTCAACTAAGTCCTGAATCTCTTCCACAGTTGGCGGATTCTTTGGATCATAGTTTTTTAATAAGGTCTCCTTGATATCAAGGGCATAGGCATTGATAACAGAATCAACATAGGACTTTCCAACAGAGTCAAAGGCTTTTTCGATGGCATTCTTTATCTTTAAGTGATCGAAATCAACCTCTCTCTTATCTCTTTTTAATATCTTCATAAATCCTCCATATAGTAGAATTTTTATTTATAACTTTTTAAATACTACTATATATTACCATAAACAAAATTTTATAAATAGCTTTAAAGTAGATAAAAAATAATCTTAGTAATTTATTTTTTATCTACTTTAAAGCTGTAACTTTTTTATTTTTCAACCTATCTTATATAAAAATTCACTTCAAATTAGACTCATAAAAAAAGAAGCCTGACTTGGCTTCCTATTAAAATTAATATGCGTTTTGAATACAAAAAATCCCAAGAGGCTTTCTCTTGGGATAATTTTTTAACTTATTTTACAACTGAGAAAAGAACTTTTGCTGCTTTTTCAGCAGATTTTTCTGTCTTTTCAGCTACTTTTTCTTCTTTTACTTCTTTAGTTTCTTTCTTGTCAGCTTTTTCTTCCTTAACTTCTTCCTTATCTTCTTTTAAGAATGCTTCCATTTCTTTTTTGTTTTCTTCTTGGTATTTCTTTAGAAGTTCAGGGTTTTTATCAAGGTCAGCCTTTGCTGCAAGTAATTTTTCTAATTCTTTGCCTTCATAAAGTTCTTTTAAAGTTTCAACTACTTCTTCGTCTTTAAGGTCTGTTTTCATTGAAGCTATCATCTTGTAGTTATCTTCTTTTTCAATTTCTGCAAGCTTTGCTTCTAATTCTTTTTCAGTCATGTTGAAGATGTCAACTATTGGCATTCCGTCGTTCTTGTCGTATTTAACCTTGTAACCAAAGGCTTCAGATACGAATCTTACTGGGATGTAAGTTTTGTTTTTTACAATAACTGCTGGAGAGTCAAGTGCAACTTCTTTTCCATTTACAAGAGCCTTGTTAGAATCAATTTTAAGAACAATTTTATCCTTGTCCTTTGTAACTGTTACAGTCCTGTCTTTTCCATTCCAATCAACTTTTGCGCCGATTTTTTCATAAAAAGCACGAGCTGCTAGCATAGTTCTGTCATTCATGATCTTTGGAAGAGCTTCTGGGTCTTCAAAAGTGATGTCTTCGCCATTTACTCTTACTGTTACAAGAGTTACATTTGGCATAATTAACTTCATGTACTCTTCTGTAGTTAATTTTTTAACTGAAGTTGGGAAGTTGATTTTTACATTTTCATCTTTTACTGTGTTAACTTTTCCCTTAACAGAAACTTTTACAAATTCTGCAAAGTTAAATTGCATTGCTAGATCTTGGATAACTTTGTTTTCTTCAAAAGTTGTCTTTTGAGAAATGTTTGATCCCTTGATCATTTCTTTTACGCCCTTAGCAGCTTCTTTTAAGTCTTCTGCCTTGTATTCCTTGTTAAGTTCTTTGAAGTCTTTTCTTTCTTCATCATTCATTGGAAGTCCAGCCTTGTCAACAATTGCTAAAGCAGATGTTGAAACTGCATCCCAATTTTTCATAACGCCGTCAGCTGACTTAATGAATTGGTCAATTATAGCGTCACTATTTGCATTTAATGTGTATGTGTTGCCTTCAACCTTGAAGTCAATTTCTTGTTTAATGTCCTTAGATGCAAGGTCCATTAACTTGATTAGGTCTGTCTTAAATTCTTCGGAGTTAAAGTATTGTGCAGCTTTTGGTGAAAGACCATTTTCTTCATCTGCTATTGAGATATAGTCTTCCTTGATGTCATTGAAGGATCCACTTCCAAGTGCAAAGATGTCCTTTGACATGATAACTTCATTGCCCTTTACATAAAGGTCCATCTTGATCTTATCTGGCACGTCCTTGTTAAGTCCTGCAATTTCTTCTTGGCTCTTAGAAACTTTTGCAATTTCCTTTTTCAAGTTTGTGAAGTCCAGGTTCATTAAAACATGTGCCTTGTCTTTTCCCACTTGTTCACCAGTAAGGCTAACAGGGAATTTAATCTTCATTACTTCTTGAGTTTCTGGATTTTTTACTTCAACATTGTATTCAAGTTGTCCGGAAACCTTTGAGCCCTTCCAGTTTGCAACCTTTTGGGATGCATCTAGGTAAGCTGTTGTGTTTGCACTACAAGCGCCAAGAGTTATGGCTGCAATAAGTACAAGAAAAATAGTTAAAATTTTCTTTTTCATAGTATACCTCCTATTTGCTTTGATTTTATCAAACCCAGAGAAGCCTTTCAAATTAAAACAATATTACATAAAAAATTAAACTTAACTTATTAATAAGAAATTTTTATAAATTTTCATAATATTTTATTGGCCTTGCTTGGATTTGATTTTGTTTTGGCTTACTTTTGCTTAGACCAGCCCTGCATAATCTATCCAGGACTTTTTTAGCTTACACATAAAATACTTGTACTTTTGTATCAACTCCTTAATACAATAATCATTATATCTGCTGTCTTTTTGATTTGCAAGATAAAATTAATGTTATAAAAACTTTAAACTGTATATACTTTATATCTACACTATAAGCCCAGTGATTTCTTTTGTCAAGAATTTTTATAATTTTTTTGATTTATCTTATTAAGCTATTAAAATTTCTTAACTTCTTTAATTCAATTTTTAAAATTTTATTTTTTATCCACAATTTTCTATTCTTATCTACATTTGTTGAATCTTAGGCTTGTATTAACTTTCAAAATTTTATTATCTTCTATTAAATTAAAATCTAATAAAATCTTATCTTAATAAAACTTTTAATTTTTAAAAGTTATTAAGTAAATTTAAATTTCTAAAATCAATATAGCAAAATAAAAACTTCACAACAAGAAAATATGACGCAACTTTTGGTTGCGTCCTGCATTTTTTGCAAAATTATTCGCAAAATATCTTTTCTATAAAATAAACGATCTTTCAAAATCACAAATACAAAAAAAGAGACCCACTTGGATCTCTTGATTTTAAAATTTTCAATTGTTATGTAACTATAGCTCTATACCTCGTAAATTAAGCATTCAACCTTTAGCAATAAGCTACTTTCAAATGAGGTACTTTGCTACCTTTCCCTTGCGGGATAAATTAAAACTTGTCATTGGAATCACCTTTTCTTAGTTACCAATTTGTTTTCTCTAGCTAGCTTACTTATAGTATAGAGCATTAAAGTTGTTTTGTCAATGTTTTCCTAAAAATTTTTTATCTTTTTTAAATTTATTTTTTTCTCGTCGATTTTTCCATTGTTAAGGGCCTTGTTAATCTCAATAATTGCTTGATTTGCTGAGTTTAGTGACCCAATATTTACTATATAATTCTTAGATCCTTCTTTACCTTTTATAACAATTTCATTATTCTTTGACTTGGAAATAGATTTCATATCTTCATATGGAAAGTGATTATTTCCAATTACAAGTCCCTTGCCATAGGATCCCACAACAGTACCAAGCTTGTCCCTACCATCTCTAAAGGATGATTTTAGTGGAATGTTGTAGATTACTGTGTCCTTGTCCTCTCTAATTGGGAATTTTCCATTTTGTAGGTTGTATAAAAATAGGAGAAATAGCCCTATTAAAAATAAGGGATTTGCAAGAAGTTTAATGATCTTGTTATCTCTCATATACATTTGTTGGAAAAAGTAAATATTTACAAAGATCAAAAAGCCTATGTAGACAAAGATGTTTAAGTTGTAGGTTCTCTTTCTTATGTCTAAGTCTTCGAGTTTTAGAATTTCCTTGTACTTTGATATGAAGTCCACTGCTGTCATCATAAATAGGTAGTTTACAATAGCCCACATAATTGAGTAAATTATTGACCCATTGCCAAGCTCTGATTTTATGCCAGAGAACTGAAGGCCAAAGGGAATTATTACTGATATCAGGAGGACTATGTTAGATGTTTTCTTGTTCATTTTTTCCTCTTTCTTATTTTTTCTTCTTTTTCTTTTTATTGGTTTTTATTTTTTGTATATTCTTCTTAGCTTCTTCTTTTTCTTTTTCGATTTCTTCTGCAACCTTGTCATTTTTAGTTAGCATGAGCATAGTTCCAAAGAAAGCAAACATGTAGATTCCAAAATTTATAAGCATCTTCTTAAGATCAGTTTCTATAACTAATAAATCGTGTTGGCTAAGTCCTGTCAGACTTTTGTACCTAAAATAGGATATACCAGAAAATAAAATTATTAGAATTATCATGTAAATAAAAACTGATTTTGTGTCCTTGTATCTTTTTTCATCTACAAAGAAGAAAACCGCCAGGGTTGACAGGGAAATTATTCCCAATAATATTGCCAAAGTCTTGTAATTAAAAACTTGGGCGAAGTTATTTGTATCTAGCTTATTGTACTTAAACACAAGAAAAGCTATGGAAAGAATAATAATTATTAGGCTGGTTTTCAGCCATTCTTTCTTATCTTTTGTCAATTTTACACCTCGTCGTACTTTTCTAAGCCATATTTTTCTATGACTGATATTATTTTTTCTGCGTAGGCAGGGTCTGTTGCGTAGCCGCCTTCTTTTATAAACTGGGCAGCTTCCTTATAATTCTTTGCAGTCTTTACCTTTTTATATCTCTTGGCTGTGGAAAGAAGCTTGCCATAGTGGTCAAAGGATTCCTTCTTTGAAGAGTACTTCTTGAAGTTCTCCATGTACCTTCCACTTTGACCCTCCACATATTCTTCGGTCTCAAAGGCTATTCCATCATCTTTTTTTACTGCCTTTATTCCAAAGTAATTGTTGTATTCTTGTGAAAGCTCAGACCTTCCCCAATTGCTCTCAAGTATTGACTGGGCAATCATAACTGATGGTAGGAGGTCATATTTTTTCGCCACCCTCACTGCCAGTTTCTCTGTCTCTGCAATATAGGTTTGTCTGTAGTTTAACTCTTCTTGGGCCCTTTTTTCTGATGCAGAACTTATCAAAAGTCCCATGAAAAAAACTATTCCCAAAAAAGCCAAAAAAATCACAAGACAACCGCAGCCCAGCTTTTTAGCTTTCATCTTTCACTTCTTTGTAAAGCCTGCTTATTTTTTTATTTAAAATTGGATGAAAATAATTTGGCATAAGCTCATTTAAGGATTCTAAGACAAATTCCCTCTCTGCAATATAGGGATGAGGCACAATTAATTCATCTGTGTAGTGGATTTCTCTATCTATAAAGAGGATATCCAAATCAATGGTTCTAGCTCCCCATTTTTCATGCCTAACCCTGTCTAGGTCAATTTCAATTTTTTGCAAGATGTGGAGGAGGTCGTGAGGATCTTCAAAGGAAGATACCTTTACAACTGTATTTAAAAAGTCTCCTTGGTCAGTCTTGCCCCAGGCCTTGGTTTCTATTATAGAAGCCTTTTCTAGGACCCTAAGTCCAGCTTCTTCCATCTTTTCTAGGGCTGATTTAATGTAGGCTTCCCTGTCTCCAAGATTTGTCCCAATCCCAATATAGTAGTTCCTTCTCTTTTTGTTGCAGCGAACTGATGCTGTATCTAGGGGAAGGTTAATTGGTGCCCAAGGTTTTTTAATTGTAAGATCCACAGTCTCTGCTATTTCATAATTGTCAAAGATGAATTTTGTCATCTTATAGGCAAGGGTCTCAATTAAGTCCTCTGTTTCATTTTTAAAAAGATCGTAGAGTTCATGGGACAATTTTCCATAGTCAATGGACCTGTCCAAGTTTTTTTCTATGGCACAGTCCCTAAAACTCATCCCAATTTCTGCGCTGATTAAAAATTTTTGTCCAAGTTTATTCTCTTCTTCAAAAAGCCCATGGTTGGCATAGACTTCTAGGTCTTTTATCTTGATAAAATCCATAATACTCCCATCAATAATTTATTGTGTGATTTTTCTTGTTGAAGTCCCAATTGCATTCCTTGTAGGCAGGACACCTAAAGCAAGGCCTTGACAGTTTGTCTGCCCTGTAGAAAATGTTGAAAAACTCATCTTCTGCCAGGTCCTTACTCCTGTGGGCCCCAATGCAATTTAGGATTCTTTCTTTTTCTTCTTTAGAAAAATCTGTAAGCTTTAATATTTCTCTTGCAAGGTCAACTGAGGCAATTGCGTGGTTTATCCCTTCTTTTATCTCAAGGACCCTCCCCAAGTCGTGGAGGAGGGCAGTTGAATAAATCATGTCCTTGTCTACATCTACATCTTTTTCTAGTTTCAAGATGTAGCAAATCCTTGCAACAGACACAAAGTGCTCATAGTTGTGTCTGCAAAAGAACCTGTCCCTCTCAAGGTATTCAAGTTCATTTAAATAGTCATTGTAGATTTTACTCTTAAGAATTATGTCTGTGTTCTTCATTAAAATTCAATAAGTCTAAAGGCTTCTTGTTTTTGTTTTTCGTCAGTTTCTAAAACTCCTCTAGCTACTGATGTCACAGTCTTTGATCCAGGTTTTTTAACCCCTCTCATATTCATGCACATATGCTCTGCTTCTATGACTACAAGAACTCCCTTTGGTTCAAGATACTTCATCATAGCATCGGCGATTTCGATACTAAGTCTTTCTTGTAATTGTGGCTTTTTAGCATAAGTTTCCACTGTTCTTGCAAGTTTTGAAAGACCTGCTACCTTTTCATTTGGAATGTAGGCGATGTGGGCCTTTCCATAAAATGGTAGGAAGTGGTGTTCGCACATGGAGTAAAAGTCTATGTCCTTTACAACAACTATATTGTCTTCTGTTATTTCAAAAGTCTTTGAAAGGTGCTCTTCAGCTGTTTTTCCAAGTCCTGCAAAAATTTCTTCATACATCCTTGCAACTCTTGCTGGAGTTTCCAATAGACCTTCTCTATTTTTGTCTTCTCCAATCGCTTCGATGATCATTTCTACAGCTTGTTCAATTTTTTGTTTATCCATTATAATCCCCTCATAGATTTATTTTTTTTAATTTACAAATTTCATTATAACATATTGCCCCTCTAATGGTAACAATTTCCCATAAATTAGGACTTTTATCCAAGCTTATAGACCTCTCTTAATTTACAATTTATTTATAATTTGATACAATATTTCCCGAGGTGCAAAATGAAGAAATTACTTCTATATTTATCTCTTGGACTTATGATTTTTTCTGCCCCAATGAATGTCTTGGCAGAAAGCACTAAGTTACAAGCTGATAATAAGCCGGCAGCTAGTACAAAGGTCCTAGACGCCGCATCTACAAATGCTGAAGAAAAAGAAATTGATCCAAATACAATTAGAAATCAAGACTTTTTGGTCCCAACAAAACAAGGTGTCCAAAAGGCCAACCTTTATGAGGCAGAAAAGATTAAAAAGTTAGAAGATATTCCCCTAGAAGGACTAACAAAGTCCTACTTATTGGGAGACTACAAGTCTGGTCAGATCTTAGAAGGTTACAACCTTGATGAGATTCGTGCCATGGCATCAACTTCTAAATTGGTTTCTATTTTTGTTGTCTTAGATAAAATTCAAGAGGGGAAAATCTCCCTTAATGACGAAGTTGAAATAGACAAAGAAGCCGCAGCCCTAACTGGATCTTCCTTTAAGTTAAAGGAAGGCGACAAGGTAACAGTGGAAAAATTAATTGAAGCTTCCATGGTTGTATCAGGTAACGATGCAATCACAGCCCTTGGCAAACACGTGGCAGGTTCTACTGATGCCTTCGTCAATATGATGAACGACAAGTGCCATGACCTGGGACTTAAAAATGCCCTAATGGTAAACCCAACTGGACTTACTAACTATGAAATTCTTGACTACAACAAGATGACAACTAGGGAAATGTTTATGTTAGCATCAGAACTTATTAAGTTTCATCCAGAAATTTTAAAATACACTACTATAGCTAAGTTAGAAGACCCTGGAAGGAACTTTATAGAATACAACACCAACCCAGTCCTCGGGATTGTCCCAGAAGTTGACGGACTGAAAACAGGCTACACCAATGCAGCAGGTAGGTGCGTAATCTTAACTGGTCTTGAAAAGGGAGTAGATGAAAAATCTAAGGACATGAGACTTATTGGGATAACAACAGGTTCCAACTCTGACTTTGAAAGATTTGTTGCCTGCAAAAGACTTATGACTAAGGGCTTTGAAGACTACGGCTACAATGCAATAGGAGACACAGAAAAGGAAGTAAGGACCATAGAAGTCCTACATTCTCAAGATGAAAATATACCTGTTTATCAAAAGGAAATTGGCTACATACTTTCCAAGTCAAATGATAAATACAGGGAAAGAGTGGAGATCAAGGAGGACCTAAAGGCTCCCCTTGAGGCAGGTTCATCTGTTGGAAAAATTTCCTTCTACAAGGGTGATAAATTAGTCTTTGAAAGTGACTTAATTGTTAAGGACAAGGTCTATGAAAAGGGCATAATCAATAAATTCAAGAGAGTCTTTGAAGAAATTTTTGTAAATATTGAGAAGGCTGCCTAAGATTACATGTTCAAAATAAAAGAAGTGTCATTAAATATTGACACTTCTTCCTTATTTATATACAATTGTTTTATAGGTCTACGTAGCTCAGTAGGATAGAGCACACGCCTCCTAAGCGTGGGGCCGGAGGTTCGACTCCTCTCGTGGACGCCAAATTATTAAGCTCCAAAGTCTTTATATTATAGGCTTTGGAGTTTTTTTATTATATAACTCATGTAATTATAATTTTCTAAACAATCAAATTTTTATATCTAATAATAATTTAATCACAAAATACTTTAAGCTAAAATATTTTAATAGCTTATTTTTTTCTAATCTATGTCTATAAGTTCAATTACATTAATAACAGGAACTTCATATGGGTGGTTCTCTTTTATTATCCTCATGGCCTTTTCAAGGTCTTCCCTTCTTATCCTAAATTCTAACTTTGATTCTTGGACTTCTTCTATTTTGTTTAGGCTTCCAATATAGGGATTAGCCCCTTCAATTGGTCTAAAATGTCCTAGTACATATGTTTCTGCGTAACAGTAATCATAGTTTTCTTCTTTTAAAAATCCCGCTTCATTTATCTTATCTATTAACTTTCTGCTGTCCTCTCTTGGGATAAATATCTCTATTTTTACGTGTTTCATACCTACCTCCTTCTTTATTTATACCACATATTTATTGCATAGGAGTAAAATTTGTTTAATTTTTTGCAATCTTGGTTATACATAAATTAAGGAGGAATAATATATGATTAAATTAGTTATTAAAGTCTTGGTAAGTGGATTAGCTATTTTACTAACTTCTGCACTTTCCATTGGAATTCAAACAGACGGTTATTCTGCTGCTATTATGGCAGCAATTGTAATAGGAATTTTGGACTGGGCAATCAATAAATTCACAGGTATTGACGCTTCACCATTCGGTAGAGGTGCAGTTGGATTTGTTGTTGCTGCAGTAATTTTATTTATCACAGGTAAGATTGTTGATGGATTTACTGTATCAGTTATTGGCGCTATCGTTGGTGCTCTTATACTTGGTATTGTGGATTCTTTCCTACCAGCTGACAAAAAGACTATGTAATATAAATTGGACTCGACTTCGGTCGGGTCCTTTTTTGTGGATAAGTCTGGTTTTTCCCTTGTTTTTTATTGTTTTTTCGATTTTTTCTTGGATTTTTATCCACAATTTCTCTATCTTATCTACAGTTGTTGATATTATCTAATTTTACTAACTTTTTTGTTTATCTTATTTTTTTAATTTTTAATTTTATCAACAGATGACTTTCTTAATTTAATTCTATCCACAGAAACTTTTTAATCTTTTATCGAAAGTAAATGAACAAATAAAAAACCCAGTGAGCCTCTGCTCACCAGGTTTATCTTCCAAACTTTTCTATTATTTCATCAATCATCCTAGAATGTCTAGAATTTATATTGTAATAAATATTATTGACCCTTATTGTCAGTCCTGTCTTAACAAAGGAAATCTTGTTGCCACTTGTGAAGTAAACATTGATGTAGTTGGCAATTTCTCCATTTGTGTCCTTGTTTGCCTGCTTACCCCTTAGGCTGTTTAAGTCCTTTGCAATCTTTGTAACTGTTTTTCTGTCCTTAATAGTCTTCATGTTATCAGTCTTAAAGCCTATTATCTCTATATAATCAATATCTCTTGGATTTATATCTACAATCTTGTTCCTAGAAGATACTAGACTGCCTCCAAAAAAGACTAGGACTGCAAAAAATATTACCAGAACCAGCTTAGATCTATTTGATTTTTTCTGTCTTCTTCCCATTATAAATATATAACTCCATTCATAAATACATAGGCCCTGCCTCCAACCCTCACCTTATTTTCGCCTTGGCCTAGGCTAGTTAGAACCTTTGACACTCTTCCAATGTAATCACCTTGGGTGGCGTAGATTGAGTCTGTGACAGCAATGTCGTTTGCCTTTAAGTAGTGCATAGTGGCTGCGGTTGAAGTTCCACTTCCAAATTCTTCATCAACACCAATAATTGGGGAGAAGGTCCTTTGTTTGACCTCTTTTCCATCTTCTGTCGTGAAGGCATGGATTGAAATTATTTCTTCTTCTCTTGAAATCCTTAAGGCCTCATCCCTGTTTAATTTTATAGAGGATAAAATCTTTTCATTTTTCACTGGAACAAGGATGTCACAAGTCCCCATGGATATTCTTTCCATATTGAGGTTTTCTTTTATATCTAGACCTATATCATCAAGGCTCAAGTTTAAAGCTCTTAAAACGCCTTCTGGAGCTTCATATTTTTCTCTCAATCCAACATTTAAATTCATGTGAACATTTTGAATCTTAGAATCCTTGTATTCGAGTTCCACTGGGATTTTTCCAATTTTTGTGTGTTGGATAATCTTTTTTATTCCTTCTTCCATGGACATAATGTATTCATTTTCTGCAAGGGCATAAAAAGTTGCAATTGTTGCATGACCACAAAGATTTATTTCTCCCTCAGGTGTGAAAAATCTTGTTAAGTACCTATCCCTATCAAGACTTCTAACAAAAACTACAACAGATTGGTTTATATCTCTTGCAATGTTTTTCATCTCAAGGTCTGTAAGTCTGCCATCATCAATAACTACCCCTGTAGAGTTCCCCATAAAGGCCCTATCTGAAAAGGCAGATACTAGGTAGGTTGTATAAAATCTCTTCATATTTAATCCAACTCTCTAGCTAATATTAAATCAAGGATCCTAGATAGGTCTTCTTCTCCATAGTATTCTATTTCGATTTTACCTACCTTGCCTCTCTTTTTGAAGTTTACCTTAGTTCCAAGGGTTCTTTCCACCTTGTTTCTCATATCTACTAGGAATATATCTTCTTTTTCTTGGACTCTAGGTGTTTTTACTGTCTTCTTATTGTCATTAACAGGTAAGGAGTCCTTGATTATCCTCATAGCTTCCTTATATTGTTTGTCGCCATCTTTTATAGAAAGAAGTTTCTTTCCATGAGATGTGGAAATTTTTTCTTCTTCAAGTAGTTTTAAAACTCTTGGATCAAGATTTAGGAGCCTAATTGTATTACCAACGTATTGTCTAGACTTTCCAATTTCATCTGCAAGTTCCTTTTGAGTTAGGTCTTGAGAATCCAGTAGATGTCTATAACTCATGGCTTCTTCAACTGGATTTAGGTCCTTTCTTTGGATGTTTTCTATAATTGCTATCCTTGAGGATTCGTCATCAGAAATATCTTTTACTATAGCAGGAACCCTCTCTAGGCCTGCAAGTCCTGCAGCTCTAAACCTTCTTTCACCAGCTATAATTTCATACTTATCCTCTTTTTTCTTTAATAGAAGAGGTTGTATAATTCCATACTTCTTTATAGACGATGCCAAGTCCTTTAATTCTTCTTGGTCAAAGTTCTTTCTTGGTTGGCCCTCATTAGCAACAATATCTTCAATATTGATTTCCATTAGCTTGGAACGTTCTTCTTCTATAACTTCTCTTATCTTTTCACTAGAGTTTAGGAAGTTACCAATTCCCCTTCCAAGTCCTTTTTTCTTAGTCATTTATCTCACCTATTACTTCCTTGGCAAGGGCTGAGTAAGCCTTAGCCCCCTTAGAACTGCTGTCGTAGTCGTATATATTCATGCCATAGCTTGGAGCTTCTGCCAATCTTACATTTCTTGGTATAAAGGTTTTAAATACCTTGTTGTCAAAGTGTTTTTGGATTTCTTCTACCACTTGATTTGACAGGTTTGTCCTTCCATCGAACATACACATAACAACCCCTAATAAGCTTAGGTCTGGATTGAAGTTTTCCCTGACAAGGGTCATAGTATCCATAAGTTGTGTTACACCTTCGAGGGCATAATATTCACATTGGACTGGAACCAAAATTTTGTCACTTGCTACAAGAGACATCATGGATAGAATTCCAAGAGATGGTGGTGAATCAATAATTACAAAATCATAATTATCCTTGACCTTATCTATCATCTTTTTTAGCTTAAACTGCCAGTCTTTGTGGGTTGCCAACTCGATTTCAACCCCTGCAAACTCAGAATTTGATGGGATTATATCAAGTTTTGAAAAACCAGTTGGATATATGGAGTCTTCCTCTTCATCTATAAGAAAGTCATATATCATGTTGTCAAATTCATATAGTCCAAGACCCGATGTGGCATTTCCCTGGGGATCCATATCCACAATAAGAGTTTTTTTGCCTCTTAGTGCCAATGCTGAACTTAAATTTATTACTGTGGTGCTCTTTCCGACTCCACCTTTTTGATTAAAAACTGTAATTACAAGAGACATATTCTTACCTCATTTCTATACTATCAATAGTATCATGTTTAAGATTCAATTTAAAGATGTAGTAGTTATAAGATATAAATTTTTTGCTTAATTTTATTTTTTATTTTTTAGACTTACATGCTCTACGTGGAGCATTTATTATAAATAATTTTGTGCTCTACGTAGAGCATTTTTATTTTATTTATGCAAAAGATCTGCAAAGAAAAAAGGCTCCACGTGGAGCCTCATAGTTTTTAATAGTTCTAAATCTTTAAATTTGTGTATATGACAAGCTTACAGAGGAGACTTCCTTGGTTTGCCTCCACCTCTTGGGTACTTCTTGTCAGTAGCTTTAACCTTTTTTATCATTATTATATAGTGGTGGATGTCATTAGGAAGGGGAGTATGAATTACATCTTCAACTTCTCCTCCCATGACCTCGATTGCTCTTTTGGCATTTTTAATTTCTTCCTTGTACTCTGGACCCTTTTGAGATATAAAGTATCCTCCAACTTTTACAAAGCCCATGGCATATTCTGTTAGAGTTGAAAGGTTAGCAACAGCCCTTGATACAGCAAGGTCGAATTGTTCTCTGTATTCATCTGTTCTTGCAATTTCTTCTGCTCTTGCATGGATTGCCCTTATGTTTTCAAGCCCCAAGCCCTCGATAACTCCATCTAGGAAGTCTATCCTCTTTCTTAGAGAATCTAAAAGAGTAACATCAAGTCTTTCATTGTAGAGCTTTAAGGGAAGGCCAGGGAATCCTGCACCTGTTCCTATATCTATTATTTTTTCGCTGCCACTAAACTTCCCTGTTTTTAATAGGCTAAGGCAGTCCAAGAAGTGCTTGACGTTAAACTCATCATCTTCAGTAATCCTAGTTAGATTTGTGTGTTGATTATAGTCCAGGATTAGCTTTTTGTATCTCTCGTACTTGTCAATATTTTTTGTATCAAGGCCGTATTCCTTGAAATAATCAACTAACATTTTTTCTCCTCATTTGTTCTAGGTGGATAAGAAGGACATTTATATCAGCTGGTGAAACCCCAGTAATTCTCGATGCTTGACCAATTGATTCTGGCCTAATGTCAGATAGCTTTTCTTTTGCTTCAATTCTTAGACCCTCTATAGACTTATAATCTATATTCTTATCAAGTTTTTTGTTTTCGAGCTTCTTAAATTGTTTTATTTGAATTTCTTGCTTCTTAATATATCCTTCGTACTTTATTTCGATTTCAATATTTCTTATAACATCGTCACGGACAAGAGGCCTATCAGGGTCAAAGACTGCTAGTTTCTTGTAATCGAGCTCTGGTCTCTTTATCATTTCATAAAGACTAAAGGAGTTTTGAGTTTCAGTAGACCCAAGAGATTCCAAGATTTTGTTATTCTCAGATGTTGGATTGATTTGTATCTTCTTGATCCTCTTAATTTCATCTTCAATAGCCTTCTTCCTGTAAAGATATCCTTGATATCTTTCATCGTCAACAAGGCCAATTTGTCTTCCTTTTTCTGTCAATCTTAGGTCGGCATTATCTTGTCTAAGAGTTAATCTGTACTCAGCCCTTGAAGTCATCATCCTATAAGGTTCACGAGTTCCCTTAGTTACAAGGTCATCAATTAGGACTCCAATGTAGGCCTCTGACCTATCTAGGATAAAAGGATCCTTTCCTTGAACCTTTAGGGCAGCGTTAATGCCTGCAACAATACCTTGGGCTCCGGCTTCTTCATATCCGCTGGATCCATTGATTTGACCTGCAAAGAAGAGACCATCATAGTCCATGTGTTCAAGACTTCTCTTTAAAAGGGTTGCATCAATAGCATCATATTCTATGGCATAAGCTGGTCTTAGGATCTTGCAGTTTTCCATCCCAATTATTTCCTTGTAAAACTCATGTTGAACTTCAACAGGTAGGGAGGATGAAACACCTTGGATGTACATCTCATCAGTTGTAAGTCCCTCTGGTTCAATGAATACTTGGTGAGAATCCCTGTCTGCAAACCTCATAACCTTATCTTCAATTGAAGGGCAGTATCTTGGACCCTTTCCTTCAATATCTCCAAGAGCTAGGGCAGACCTTTCGATGTTGTTTCTTATAATTTCATGACACTTCTTAGTAGTATAAGTCAAATAACAAAGTTCTTGGTGGATGTCATATTTCTTATCTATATTTAAGAAGGAGAAAGGTATTATTTCCTCATCTCCAGCTTGTTCTGTCATTACAGAAAAGTCTATAGACTTTCTTAGGACTCTTGCTGGTGTACCAGTTTTAAGTCTTTGAAGCTTCATTCCAAAGTCTTCTTCCAAACTTGAAGAAAGGTGGTTTGCAGGTCCAAAACCTGAAGGTCCTGATGAAAAGTTAACTTCTCCCATAAAAATTCTTGCCCTAAGGTAGGTTCCACTACAAATTACAACAGCCTTAGTATTGTATTTTGAGCCATTTCTTGTGAGTACACCTGTTACCTTGTTACCTTCTTTTAAGATTCTTATGGCCTCATCTTCCACAAGATAGAGATTTTCTTCATTTTCAAGAACCCTCTTCATTTCATCGTGATATTTTCTCTTGTCAGCTTGAACCCTAAGTGAGTGAACTGCAGGTCCCTTGGAAGTGTTGAGCATCTTGGATTGGATAAAGGTCTTATCAATGTTTTTTGCCATTTCTCCACCAAGAGCGTCAATTTCACGAACTAAGTGTCCCTTTCCAGTACCCCCAATATTTGGGTTACAGCTAAGTTGTGCAACTGAATCCAAATTTATACATAATAAGAGGGTCTTTGCACCAAGTCTTGCAGAGGCAAGGGCAGCTTCACTGCCGGCATGGCCTGCTCCAATGACTACTGTGTCAAAGTCTCCTGCTTCATAATATTTAACTTCTGACATCTTTACCTACTTTCCTATACAAAAATCAGAAAATACCCTGTCTAAAATATCTTCTGTTGTAATTGTTCCTGTTATTTCAGAAATGTGACTTATGACATTTTCTAGGTCAACTTCGATTAAGTCTAAAAAGACTTTTTCCTTTAGGCTCTCATTTACCTCAAGAAGAGCTTTTTTAGCTTCCTTTAAGGCATTTATATGTCTTATGTTGGAAAGTATTGAATCAGAAGAGATTTGAAGTTCTCCATCAAAGAAGAGGTCTATAATTAAGTTTTCTATCTTTTTAACTGACTCATTTTCCATTACTGAAAGTCTTAAATAATCATCTTTGAAATATTTTTCAATTTCTTCATCAGAAATCTTTTGGTCCAAGTCATCCTTGTTTAAAATAGTGATGTGCTTCTTGTCCTTTATTAGATTTAAGATTTCCTCATCGTCCTTATCAAAGTCACGAGAAATATCAAAGATTGCAATAACAAGATCAGCTTCCTTTAGCTTTTCCCTTGCTATGTTAACACCAATCTTTTCAACTTCGTCATCAGTTTCCCTAATCCCAGCTGTATCTGTGATCTTTAATAGGACCCCATCAAGGTTAATATAGTCTTCTATAATATCCCTAGTTGTTCCAGCTATGTCTGTAACTATTGCCCTGTCGTATTTTAAAAGACCATTTAATAGGGAGGACTTTCCAACATTTGGCTTTCCAAGTATAACTGTGTTGATTCCATCTCTTAAAAGCCTTGAGTTTTTTGAATTGTCCAAGAGATTGTCCATCTTTTCTAGGATTTTGTCTGACCTTTCCATTAAGTCATGGTAGGCAGCGTCTTCTATATCCTCATCTGGAAAGTCGATGTTTGCTACGATTAGGGCCTGCATAGACACAAGCTCGTCCTTTAGCTTATTCAAAACTTCGCTTAAGGCACCACTCAATTGGTTTAGGCCCATATCAAAAGATATATCAGTCTTTGCCTTAATCATGTCGATTACAGCTTCAGCTTGAGTTAAGTCAATCCTTCCATTTAAGAAGCCTCTCTTAGTAAATTCACCCTTTTCTGCAAGTCTTGCACCCTTGGACAAGATTAGGTTTAAAATCCTTTTAACAGATACAACACCACCGTGGCAGTGTATCTCAACTATATCCTCTGCAGTATAGGAGTGAGGTCCCTTCATCTTAACAACTAAAACCTCGTCGATTAACTTGTCACCATCGGCTATATGACCGTATAAAAACTTCCTATTTTCTGCCTCTGCCATCTTTTTTCCACTGGCAGAAACAAAAATTTCATCTATTATATTAACTGAATCATCGCCACTCATTCTCACTATTGCAATTCCGGCCTCACCGATTGCAGTAGATATAGCAGCTATTGTATCATTTAAATTTGCCATTTTATCATTCCTTTTAGATTATATTACTACAATTAGTTCAAATAAAAAAGAAGGCTTTTAAAATAAAGCCCTCTCTATCAGTATTTTCTCTCTTTTTGAATTACTACTTTTCTAAAAGGATCCTTTCCTTCTGAATGAGTAAGCACTCCTTCAAAATCTTGTAAAGCTGTGTGGATAATCTTTCTTTCATAAGAATTCATAGGTTCAAGCTTAATGGACCTACCAGTCTTTATTACCTTGTTGGCCATTTTGCCAGCAAGGCTTTCAAGAGTCTTCTTTCTCTTATCCCTGTAGCCACTAGAGTCGAGGTTGACCCTAATGTATCTTGAAGATTTTTTATTAACAATTAAGTTTAAAATATATTGGATGGAATCAAGAGTTACACCTCTTTTTCCAATTAAAATTCCAAGTCTATTTTCATCTCCATTGATATTTACATTTAGAGTATTATCTTCTAATTCCATTTCCACAATATTGTCAAGTTCAAGAGTTTCAAGGATTTTGCCTAAGAATTCTCTTGCAGCGCCAATGATTTCTTCATTTTCTTCATCAAGTGTCTTTACGGCTTCTTCCATGCTAACTTCATCTGTGGAAACTTCTTCTTTTTCAAATTCAAGTTCATCATAAGTGTTGTGAACTACTTCTTGGCTCGTCTCTGGTTCAATTTCTTCATTAAATATTTCATTTAAGATGCTTTTTGTTTCATCCACCTTAGGCCAAACTTTAACAGTGGCATCCTTGGACCCAATAAGTCCCAAGAAACCCTTTTGACCTTCATCAAGGACTTCAATTTCAGCATTGTCTCTTGTAATATTTAATTCACTTAGAGCCTCTCTTACTGCTTCATCTACGGTTTTACCCGTTTTAATTACATAATTCATTACTTGTCCTTAACCTCAACTTCTTCAATTTCATCTTCTACAATCTTATTAGTTATGAGCTGTTGAACTATTGAAAAAATATTGGAAACAGTCCAATAAATTACAAGTCCTGCTGCATATTTTCTTGCCATTGAAAAAATTAAAATTGGCATTACAACCATCATAGTAGACATCATTGACTTAGCTTGATCAGCTCCTGCTCCTTGAGTTGCAGGGTTCTTAGTAGTAATAAAAGATACTAAGAAAGTCGAAACTGCCGCTATAATAGGCATAATTAAAGTTTTGTCAGCATGATCAATATTCTTTATATAAAAGAAATTCTTGTTCATGGCTTCGTAAAAACCTGGATCTGTAAAAGCGAAGGTTTGTGGGTTCAAAAAGACCCTATAAAAGGCAATTAAGACAACCATAGTAAGTACCATTGGAAGACATCCTCCAACCATATTATAGTTGTTGTCCTTATAAAGTTTTTGTTGCTTTGCAGCCAAAGTTTGTGGGTCGTTTTTGTACTTCGTTTGAATTTTTTTAAGCTCTGGTTGAAGTTTTGCCATCTTCTTTTGATTTTTCATTTGAGAAATATTTAGTGGCAAAATCAAAAGCTTAATAATAACTGTTGCAATTATAATTGAAAGTGCAAAAAATGAAATTGCAGCTGGTTCTTGTGGCATAATTGCTGCTAGTCCATCATAGATGAACTTAACAAAAGTACCAAGTATAGTACTAATTAATCGCATTAATATTTTCCTCCAATTTAAATGAGAGGATCGTATCCGCCCTTGTGGAAGGGATTACATTTTAGGATTCTTCTTATAGTCAAATAAGTCCCCTTAAAAAATCCATACTTCTCATAGGCTTCATAGCTGTATTGTGAACAAGTAGGTTCAAACCTGCAGTGTCTTCCTGGAAGAAGATAGGTTGAGATAAACCTTTGATAAAATCTTATTAAAAACATACAAATTTTACTCATTTAACCATCTTCTTTTGTCTTTTTAAAACAGAAAAAAAAGAATTCTTAAAGTCCTTAAAGTCTGAATCACATGCATCCTTTTTTGCAACGAATACATAATCATATCCAGGCTTTATATTATGAGAATTCTCTCTTAAAAGGTGTTTTAATCTTCTTCTAATAAAATTTCTATTTACTGCATTGCCAACTTTTTTTGTGGCAGTTATACCAAACCTTGGATAGTCCCTATTGTTCTTAGCAGTAAAAAGAGTAATGTATCTAGATCCAGAAATCTTCTTATTAGAATAAACCCTTTGAAATTCACTATTCTTTTTTAAATAACAATCCTTCATTATAAAACCTAAGCTGAAAGTTTCTTTCTGCCCTTTCTTCTTCTTGCTTTAATTACGGCTCTACCTGCTCTAGTTCTCATTCTTGCACGAAAACCGTGTTCTCTTTTTCTTTGTTTGTTTTTTGGTTGATAAGTTCTCTTCAAAATTCTCACCTCTTTCTATCCTTATCATTTTATTTACAAATCCTAGTCTTGTCAAGTAATATAGTCAATTAAATGAAATTTTCAGCTTCAAAATATAAAATCCTATAAATTAATAAAAAGTCCTCCAAAGCCTTCTTGTTGATAAGTCCCCTGGTATTTGTTAAAATATATGTGGATAATTGTGACTTATATGTAGATAATAATAAACTTGTTTATAAATAAAGTTATTAACAATCTGTTGATAAGATGTTGATAGTTTTATTTTTATTTTTTAAAATTTAGTAATTAACACTTTTTTAATCCTAAGCTATCAACATTTTTACTAAAATTATAGTGTTTATATCTACTTATCCACAAACTTACTCACAATTGTAAATAGAATTATGAACTGTTATTTATCAACAATATAAAAATTGTTAATAAGGAGGAAATATGGACAAGGAACTTTCCACTATGTGGGAGTCTTTCTTAAAAGAACTTGAAAAGAAATCAATGTCTCAAGTTACATACTCCACTTGGTTTTCCAGAATGCTTCCAAAATCAATTGATTATGATGAAAAGAAAATCATCATAACAGTTCCTTCACCCTTCATTAGGGACTATCTCGTAAATAACAAGAGGCACTTCGATCTTGTAGGCGAAGCTCTAAGAGAAATTACGGGAATTGATTTTGATATAAGCATAATTTCAGAAGACGAGGCAACAGATCAGAACCCTGCAGGCCTTATAAATAAGAATTTTTTAAGCATCTCAAGGTTAAATCCAAAGTACACCTTTGAAACCTTTGTAGTAGGCAAAAGCAACGAATTTGCCCATGCAGCAGCTCTGGCAGTCTCTGAAAACTACGAAAATCCGCAAAATGCCTTTTCAAATCCACTCTTTATCTATGGAGGAGTAGGACTTGGAAAAACCCATTTAATGCATGCAATTGGACATTTTGTACTAGAACAAGATCCTACTAAGAAGATTTTATACGTGACAAGTGAGCAATTTACTAACGAGCTCATAAACTCAATCCAAACTAATAAAAATGAAGAATTTAGAAACAAGTACAGGAAGGTTGACCTTCTACTAATTGACGATATCCAGTTTATAGCTGATAAGGACAGGACTCAGGAAGAATTTTTCCATACCTTTAATGAGCTCCACGAGCAAAATAAGCAAATTGTCCTAACATCTGATAAACCACCTAAGGATATTAAGAGTCTCGAAGAAAGGCTTATTTCTAGGTTTGCCTGGGGTCTTGTAGTAGATATTGGACCACCAGACCTTGAAACTAGGATTGCAATTTTGAGAAAAAAGGCAGATTCTGAAGGTTTTGAGGTATCTCAAGAGGTAATGACCTTTATAGCAGAAAATGTAAGGAGTAACATTAGGGAGCTAGAAGGGGCATTATCCAGAGTTATGGCCTATTCTAAGCTTACAGATTCAGATATTTCCGTTGAATCTGCTGCCATAGTCCTTAGGGATATCTACGAAACTAAGGCAAAAAAACAAATTACTGCTGAATACATTAAGGCAGAAGTTGCTAAAAAATACGGACTAAATCTTGATGATTTTAATTCTAGAAAAAGGACCAAGGCCATAGCCTATCCAAGACAAATAGCCATGTATATAACAAGAGAACTAACTGATCTTAGTCTTCCTAAGATAGGTGATGTCTTTGGAGGCCGTGACCACTCTACTGTTATTCATGCTTACGATAAAATAAGCAAAGATTTGGAAGAGGATCCTATATTTAAAATTGAGATTACTAATTTAATAAAAGAGATTAAATCTTAGCTGTTGATAAGTTTTTATAAGTGTCAATCTTATCCACAACTTATCAAGAATAAATTTTATTGAAACTCATAAGTTTAGGGAACTTATTAACAAATCCACAGGCCCTACTACTATTACTAATTAATATACTATTTTCTAGGAGGAAAAAATGCTAATAAAGGTTAACAGAAAAGAACTGACAAAACATATTTCCATAGTTCAAAAAGCAATTTCTCAAAGAACGACTATGCAAATACTTGAAGGTATAAAAATATCAGCTAAAAATAACAGCTTAACTCTTACTGCAACTGATACAGAAATAAGCATAAAGACAGAACTTAATGCCATTGTTGAAAGAGAAGGCGATATAGTAATAAATTCAAGACTCTTTGGCGATATTATAAGAAAACTTGAAAATGACATTATAAATATAAATGTAGAAAATTACATGATGAACCTTAAATGTGGGGATTCAATATTTAACTTATCCACACAAAAGGCTGATGAATACCCTGATCTACCTAAGGTAGAAGAAAATATTTCTATAGATATATCTGCTAAGGACTTAAAAAATATTGTAAAGAAGACTACTTTTGCGGTTTCTAATGATGAATCTAGAATTGTCTTTACGGGTGTCCTAATGGATATAAAGAAAAGCTACATTAATTTTGTTGCCTTAGATGGTTTTAGGATGGCAATTCAAAGACTTGAAAAGGAAACTGGAATAGAAAATTCTATTATTATCCCTTCAAGATCCTTAAATGAACTTGTAAAGATTATTGATGATGAAGAAGATCTTAAGTTAAATATTTCAAGAAATAATATTGTCTTTAAATTCAATAATACTGTATTTTACTCAACTTTATTAAGTGGAGACTTCTTTAGCTACAGTGCTCTTCTAAGAGATGAACACAAGATTTCTACATCTGTATCAAAAAGAGAATTCCAACTTGCAGTGGAAAGGGCATCTCTTCTTGCAAGAGAAGACAGGGCCAACCTAATAAAATTAAATGTTAAGGAAAATTACATTGATATAAAGAGTAATTCCGAAATTGGAGATGTTTTTGAAAAGGTTAAGACATCAGAACACGATGAAAGTTTAGATATTGCTTTTAATTCAAGATATATTTTAGATGGAGTTAAGATTCTTGAATCAGAAGAAATTGTCCTTAATTTCACTGACTCAGTAAACCCACTAATAATTACAGAAGCAGAAAATGATTCCTATATATATCTTGTCCTACCAGTAAGACTTGCGGGGTAATTATGGAAACTATAAAAATAAACACTGAGTTTATAAAACTAGACTCCTTCCTTAAGTTAACAAACCTTTGTGAATCAGGTGGACTTGCCAAGACCCTAATTCAAGAAGGGGAAGTTATGGTTAATGGAGAAGTAGAAACTAGGAGAGGAAAAAAATTATACAAGGGAGATAAAATTTCTTTCCAAGGAAATGACTTTATAATTGGTGAAAAATGAAACTCAAGCATCTAAGACTTTTTAATTTTAGAAATTACAAGGGTTTAGATTTTGTTCCAGGTGAAAATATAAATGTCCTTTACGGCCTTAATGCTTCGGGAAAGACCAACTTATTGGAATCTATTTACATGTCTATAAGGGCGACTTCCTTTAGGAGCTTAAAGGATTTTGATCTTATTAATATAGATGAAAATTCCTCAAGCATCATTACAAGATATATGACAGAAGACTACAAGGACGATTATAGGATTGAAATTTCAAAGTTTGAAAACAAAAAACTTTTTATAAATGACGACAAGGTAAATACTAAAGAATACAGAAAATCAAGATTCGTGGTACTTTTCAATCCTGAAGATCTAAATATAATAAAATATTCACCTAAGGAAAGAAGAAAATTCTTAGACGATTTGCTTTCAAATATTGACCTAAACTACGATTTTTATATGTACAAGTACAGGAGGCTCCTCTTCGAGAGAAACAAACTTCTCAAGATGAACATGGACAGAAACCTATTAGATGTCTATGACAGAGAAATCGTAAGAAATGGGACAAAAATAATTATAATGAGGCTAAAGACTATTAAGAAGTTAAATGAAATTGCCAAAAAACATTATAAAAATTTATCGGGAGACGACTTAAATATAACCTACCTATCCACAGTCCCTGTCTTTGTTGATGAGGAAGAACTTATGGAAAATTATTTGAGGATATTAAAAGAATCTCTCCCAAAGGACCTTGAGAAAAGATATACAACAATTGGTCCCCACAGGGATGACTTGGACTTCAAGATAAATAAATTTTCATCTAAGTCCTATGGGTCTCAAGGAGAACAAAGATCTATAGTCTTGAGTTTAAAATTAGCTGAAGCAGATCTCATAAGAGATTTATATAAAACAAAGCCTCTACTTTTACTTGACGATGTCTTTTCAGAAATTGACTCAAAGAGAAGTAGATACTTATTACATTCACTAAAAGATTTACAGACCTTTATCACCACAACTGAGGCAGACGAATTTTTAAAATCTGTTGATGCCAATTTTTATAGGGTGAGCCAAGGTAGAATTTTGTAAAAGAATAGGAGAAAAAATGGCAAAGGATAAAAGACACTATGACGCGTCGGATATACAGGTCTTAGAAGGACTAGATCCCGTTAGAAAAAGACCGGGTATGTATATTGGATCTACTGGACCAAGAGGTCTACACCACTTAGTTTATGAGATTGTAGATAACTCTATTGACGAGGCTCTTGCCGGTATATGTGATCATATTATTATTAAAATAAACAAGAATGGAAGCGTTGAAATAACTGATAATGGTTCAGGTATACCAGTTGATATCCATCCACAAACAGGAAAGTCTACAGTAGAAACTGTACTTACAATCCTTCACGCAGGTGGTAAGTTTGACAACTCTGCCTACAAGGTTTCTGGTGGACTTCATGGTGTTGGTGTATCTGTAGTTAACGCCCTTTCCAACAAATTAGTTGCAACTGTAAAAAGAAATGGAAAAATCTACAGACAAGAATTCGCAAGAGGAATTAGAAAAAGTGACCTTGAAGTTATTGGGGAAACTAACACAGATGAAACTGGTACAACAATTTACTTTGAACCAGATGATACAATCTTTGAAACAGTAGAATTTTCTGACGAAGTTTTAGCTAAGAGATTTAGGGAGATGGCCTTCCTAAATAAGGGAATAAAAATTGAATTTATAGATGAGAGAAAAGACCTAAAGGAAGTCTTCCACTATGAAGGCGGAATAAAATCCTTTGTTGAATTTATAAATGCAAAGAAAAAGCCAGTACATGATGAAATCATCTACATAGATGAAATTAGGGAAGAGACAGCAGTTGAAATTGCTATTCAATACACAGACTCCTATTCAGAAGTTGTGCTTTCTTTTGCAAATAATATTAATACTGAAGAGGGTGGAACCCACCTATCAGGTTTTAGGTCAGCCCTAACAAGAACCCTAAATGATTATGGTAGAAAAAATAACATTATAAAGGAAAAGGAAGAAAACCTATCTGGTGAAGACGTAAGAGAAGGTATTTCTGCAGTTATAAGTGTAAAACTACCTGATCCACAATTTGAAGGACAAACTAAGGGAAAACTTGGAAATTCAGAAACTAGAGGAATTGTAGACTCGGTTTTATCTGAAGACCTAGCAGTTTTCTTGGAAGAAAATCCAAGAGTTGGAAAACAAATCCTAGACAAGGCCCTATCTGCAAGACGTGCAAGAGAAGCAGCTAGAAAGGCAAGAGACTTAACAAGAAAGAAAAATAATCTTGAGTCTATGACTCTACCTGGTAAGCTTGCAGATTGTCAAAACGACGATCCAAAGAGAAATGAAATCTTCCTAGTCGAAGGTAATTCCGCTGGTGGTTCTGCCAAAGACGGCAGGGACTCAGCCTACCAAGCAATCCTACCTCTTAGGGGTAAGATTATGAACGTTGAAAAGGCAAGACTTGATAGGATGCTAAACTCTTCAGAAATTCGTGCCATGATAACAGCCTTTGGAACAGGAATTGGAGAAGAATTTGATTTAGAAAAATTAAGATATGACAAGATCATAATCATGACCGATGCCGACGTTGACGGTGCTCACATTATGACTCTTTTACTCACATTCTTCTTTAGATACATGAAGCCACTTATAGAAGAGGGCCACGTTTATGTTGCCCAAGCTCCACTTTATGGAATTGAAAAGGGAACTAAGATTTTAAGATATTGTCACAATGAAAAGGAACTTAGACTTGCCCTAAAGGAATACAAGGACTCTAAGGTAAACATAAAGAGGTACAAGGGTCTTGGAGAAATGGACCCAGAACAACTTTGGGAAACAACAATGAACCCAGACAATAGACTTCTTTTAAAGGTAAATATTGACGACTTAGCAGAGGCTGATGACACCTTCTCAATCCTAATGGGAACAGAAGTTGAACCAAGAAGAGACTTTATAACAGAAAATGCAGTTTACGCTGATTATATAGATGCATAGGAGTAAACCATGAGTGAAAATAATATTATAGAATCAGGAATACTTGATGTAGATATTAATAAAAAGATGAGGTCTTCTTATCTTGATTATTCAATGTCTGTAATTGTTGCAAGGGCACTTCCTGATGTACGTGATGGACTAAAACCAGTTCACAGAAGAATTTTATATGGAATGCAGGGACTTAATCTTGCATCCAATGGACCTTACAGAAAGTCAGCAAGACTTGTTGGGGATGTAATGGGTAAGTATCACCCTCATGGTGACTCATCTATTTACGAAGCAACAGTTAGACTTGCACAAGACTTTAACACAAGATACACCCTAGTTGATGGCCAAGGTAACTTTGGTAACATTGACGGTGACGGGGCTGCGGCTATGCGTTATACAGAAGTTAGGATGACTAAGCTTGCAGAAGAAATGCTAAGGGATATAAATAAGGAAACTGTTGATTTTGTTCCAAACTTTGATGAAAACGAAAAGGAACCTACTATACTTCCAGCAAGATTCCCAAATCTTTTGGTAAATGGATCTTCTGGTATCGCCGTAGGTATGGCGACAAATATGGCTCCACACAATATGAATGAGTCCATTGACGGAATAATTGCCTACATTGACAATGATGAAATTTCAATTTCTGAACTTAACCAAATAATCAAGGGACCAGACTTTCCTACAGGAGCCCAAATTATGGGAACTGAAGGGATAAAGGAAGCCTATGAAACTGGAAGGGGAAAGATAACTGTAAGGGCAGTTGCTGAAATCAAATCCTTTAAGAACAATCGTGAAAAAATTGTAATAACAGAACTTCCTTACCAAGTTAACAAGTCTGCACTTATTATGAAAATTGCAGAACTTGCAAAGAACAAGGATATTGATGGAATTTCAAATATAACTGATGCTTCAAATAGAAAGGGCATCAACATAATTGTTGAACTAAAAAGAGATGCTAACGCAGAAGTTGTTTTAAATAAGCTTTACAAAAACACTCAAATGCAAACAACTTTTGGAATCATAAATCTTGCCTTAGTAAATGGAAGACCAGAAATCCTAAACCTAAAGCAAATTATTAGATATTATGTAGACCACCAAGTTGAAGTTGTAACTAGAAGAACAAAGTTTGACTTAGACAAGGCAGAAAAGAGAGCCCACATAGTTGAAGGTCTATTTATAGCTCTTGACAATATTGATAGGATTATAAAAATTGTTAGGGGATCTAAGGACGACAAGGAAGCAAAGGAAAAGTTCTACGAAGAATTTAAATTAACAGAAGAACAATCTCAAGCTATCTTGGATATGAGAATTAGAAGACTTACAGGACTTGAAAGAGATAGACTTGAAGCTGAATATGAAAAACTTCAAGCTGATATCAAGTGGTTTAAGGAAATCTTAGAAAATAATGATGTTCTTATGAATCTAATCAAGGAAGAACTTCTTGAAATAAAAGAAAAATATGGTGACTTAAGAAGAACTGTCATTTCACATGCTAGAACTGACATAGAGATCGAAGATATTATAAAGAAAGAAGATGTTGTTATAACTCTTACTCAATTTGGTTATATCAAGAGAATGAGTGAGGGAACTTATAAGCCACAAAAAAGAGGTGGCAGGGGAGTTTCTTCTGGCAATATGAGGGACAAGGACTTTGTCAAAGAATTATTTGTCACATCTACTCATGATATGATTTTATTCTTCACATCTCTTGGAAATGTCTTCAAGTTAAAGGCTTATGAAATTCCAGAAGACTCTAGGACATCAAGGGGTACTGCCATAATTAACCTACTTGACTTAGATGAAGATGAGAGGGTAACTTCCATAATACCTGTTAAGGAATATGACCCAGACCTTAACTTCTTAATGGTAACTGAAAAGGGACTTATTAAGAGGACACCATTTAAGGATTATAAAAATATTAGAAAATCTGGTATCATTGCTATAAAATTAAATGAAGGCGACAAATTAATCGACGTTCATTTGACTAAAGATGATGAAGATGTAATACTTGTAACTAAAAAGGGTCTATCAATTAGATTTAATGAAGAACAAGTTAGAAAATCTGGAAGAAACTCCATGGGAGTTAAGTCCATGGACCTTGATAAGGATGACATTGTAGTTTCATCTGATCTTGTAGTAGATGACAAGTACCTTCTTGTTATATCAGAAAATGGTTATGGAAAATTAACTGAAATAGATAAATACAGACCACAAAACAGGGGTGGAAAGGGACTTCTAACTTACAAGATTACTAAGAAAACTGGAGATGTTGCATCAGCTGCTGTTGTGGAAAAAGAAGACGACGTTATGATAATTGCAAATTCTGGAATTATTATAAGAATTCTAACTGAAGACATCTCAGTCCAAGGAAGAAACACATCTGGTGTTAAACTTATGAATTTGACAGATGCAAAAGTTGTAGCTGTTGCAAATTATATTGGAGACTAGGAGGCCTTATGGAATTTAAATTAGAGGCAAAAAATACTGATGAATTTTTAGTATTGTATCCAAAGGGAGAACTTGACGTTTATAATACAAAAAATTTCAAGGAAAAAACTATAAAGTTTTATGAAAAGGATAAAAAGGATATTTTATTTGACTGTAAAGAGCTAGAATACCTAGACTCAACAGGTCTTGGTTCCCTTATCTACATCCTAAAGGAAGTGGAAAAAGAAGACCATAAAATTGTAATTGAAAACCTAAATCCTTCAATAATGAAACTCTTTAAGATAACAAAACTTGAAGATATGTTTGAAATCAGGGGGTAATATGGATACTTTAAAATATCAAATACCCAATGACGCCAAATATTTTTCTACAGTTAGGCTTATGCTTTCTGGCATTTTAAATATCCTAAATAGGGACATTGAAGAAATAGAAGATATAAAAATGGCTGTGACAGAAAGTTTAAATATTTGTCACGAGTTAACTGAAGATGACCACATAGACTTGGTCTTTGAAATAGAAGAAGATAAAAACATAAGAATTTGTGTAAGTGAAATTAGCAAGGAAAAATTAGAAGCATCTGAAGACCTATCTCTTGCAAAGACTATTATAGATTGTCTTGTAGATGAATCTCATTTTGATGGAAGTAAATTTATTTTATCTAAAAAATTATAAGGGTCTGTTATGAATTTAAAAGAATACAACAATTTAGATAGAAGACTAACAAAGGAAGAGAGAAAGGACCTCTTTAAGGAATATCATGAGACAAAAGATCAAGAAATAAGAGATATCCTTATAGAGGAACACCTCTACATTGCAGAAATCCTATCTAAAAAATATACAGGCAGGGGAATAGATTATGACGACATCTACCAGGTGGCATCAATTGGTCTAATCTATGCCATTGAAAGATACGACCCTGAAAAGGGATTTGAATTTTCTTCCTTTGCCACTCCAACAATAATTGGAGAAATAAAAAAATATTTTAGGGACAATGGTTGGACTATTAGGGTCCCAAGGAGAATCCAAGAACTTTCAAAGAAAATTTCCAATGCAACTGTGAGCCTTGCACAAAAGTATCAAAAGACTCCTACTATAGACGAGATTGCAGAGTATTTGGACTCAACACCAGAAGAAGTCATGGAGGCCATGGAAGCATCAAAGGTTTATACACCACAATCTCTCGATGTCACTTATGAATCTGGAGATGAAAGTGAAGTCAACCTATCTGACTTAATTGGAGTGGAAGAAGCCTACTTTGACAAGATAGAATCCAATGACTTCTTTAAGAAGGCTATGGAGAACTTAGACGAAGTTGAGAGGACTATTCTAATTGACAGATACTTTAACAAGAAGACCCAAGTTGTAATTGCGAAGAAATTAAATATTTCTCAAATGACAGTTTCAAGGATTGAGAAGAAGGTCTTGGAAAAGATGAGAAAAGAAGTCGCTAAGACTATGGAGGTATAATGAATAGAAATAGATACCTGGTTACACTTTTAAAATTAGTGAATACCTTTGAAATAGTTGTATCAGTTCTGCTAATAGCTGGCGTAATAGTTTCAGTGCCAGATATTATGAAGTATTATTTCAAGATACTTACAAGTGATGCTGGCCTATCCTATGAAATATTTCAAAATTTCCTATCCCACGTCCTCTTGCTAGTAATAGCCATAGAGTTTGTGGTACTTATGATTGCACATACAGACACCAACATCATTCACTTGATCTTACTTGTAATTTCTAGAAAGATGTTAGTTTACTCTGACAATATGCTTGATTTACTTATAGCAACTATAGCCATAGCAGTACTCTTCGCTGTTAGGAAATTCTTGTTGACAGGGGTAAATATGGACGCAGAAGGAGAAGGTAATGAATACTCTGCATCAACTCCTATGAAGATCCTAAACAAGAGGTATGGATTTAATATTGAGGCAGGAGAGACTACGACAATTGGTGGTTACGTAGCTGGTCTTCTTATTAAGAATGCAGAAGAAGCAGAAGTTGGAGTTATTGTCGACGATGGCGAATATATATTCCAAATTGTCAAGATGGCAAGCGGTGGTGTTATAGAAACTGTTTCTGTTGAGAGAATCGACGAAAAAGCTAAAGAAGAAGACAAAGAAAAAGAAAATAAATAAAGATAAAAGGTGTCGGCTAGTCCGGCACTTTTTTTGTAGATTTTAAAAATCAAAAAAATAATAATTTATTAGTTAGTGCTTTTTCACTAATTAAAAATAAAAAATTGTAAATTAAAAATTGCAAGTTTATGATTCTCACATAATTTGTAAAAAGAAAGAAAAAAATATTAAAAATGTTATAATTAAATTGGTGATAAGATGAAATACATAATGGCATTTGATGCAGGTACAACATCTGCTAGAACTATAATTTTTGATAAAAAGGGAAATCCAGTTTCTGTTGCTCAAAAGGACCTTATCAAGCACTTTCCAAAGCCTGGCTATGTAGAAGAAGAGCCAGACGACTTGTGGTCCAAGCAAATTGGTACAGCAGTGGAAGCCATGTCCAGGAAGGAAATTGACCCCAAGGACATAGCAGCAATTGGTATAACAAACCAAAGGGAAACAACAATTGTATGGAACAAGAAGACCATGGAGCCAGTTTACAATGCAATTGTCTGGCAGTGTAAGAGGACTTCAAAATATTGTGAAGAATTAAAGAAAAGAGGCCTGGAAGAAACTATAAGGGAAAAGACAGGTCTTGTTATTGACCCCTATTTTTCTGCCACAAAAATCAGGTGGATTTTGGAAAATGTGGAAGGAGCAAGGGAGATGGCAGAAAGGGGAGACCTCCTATTTGGTACAGTTGAGACCTACCTCATTTATAAACTAACAGATGGAGAAGTCCACATAACTGATTACACCAATGCCTCAAGGACTATGCTCTTTAACATAAAAGAGAAGAAGTGGGACGATGAGCTTCTTGAGATTTTTGACATACCAAGGTCCATGCTTCCAGAGATAAAAAATTCTAGCCAAGTCTATGGAAAGTGCAAGTCCAAGTACCTTGGCTGCGAAATTCCTATAGCAGGGGCAATTGGCGACCAACAGTCATCACTTTTTGGAACAGCATCCTTTGAAAAGGGGATGGCAAAGTCTACCTTTGGGACAGGTGCCTTTATCCTAATGAATACAGGAGATGAACTAATTAGGTCACAAAATGGACTTGTAACAACTATAGCCTGGGCTATGAATGGGCAAATTAAATATGCTCTTGAAGGGTCTATATTTGAAGCAGGTTCATGTATAGACTTTATGCGTGACAACTTAAGGATAATTGACCAGGCAGATGATTCTGAATACATGGCGAATAAGGTGGAGGACACCAATGACTGCTATTTTATACCAGCCTTCACAGGTCTAGGTGCTCCTTACTGGGATCAATATGCAAGGGGATCTATAGTTGGTCTCACAGGGTCTGTAAATAAGTATCACATAGTAAGGGCTGCTTTAGAAGCAATAGCCTACTTATCCTGTGATGTAATAAGGGCAATGCAGGAGGATTCAAATACAAAAATCAGGTCCCTAACTGTTGACGGTGGAGTCAGCAAGAACAACTTCCTGATGAAATTTTTGTCTGACATAGTTGACGTTCACATTGAAAGGCCAAAGGTTGTAGAGTTAACTGCCCTAGGAGCCTGCTACATGGCAGGACTTGCTGTGGGATTTTGGAAGGACATTGACGAAATAAGAGAAAACAATGCCATAGATAAGTGCTTCGACCCAGAAATGGATGAGTACGAGAGAAATAAAAAAATGGCAAGATGGCACGAAGCTGTAAAATATTCTATGAATTGGG
>OGTK01000037.1_pt1 | contig 131355 bp, 115 predicted proteins | sample 1574561 | NCBI WGS metagenome assembly OGTK01 (sample SAMN03295812, study PRJEB24534) | human gut metagenome | isolation source: fecal sample 2 from infant 2 | host: Homo sapiens | place: USA: Pittsburgh, PA | collected 2014-07 | reverse complement strand
CAGTCATTGATGAATATTATGAAGCTTACAAAAGAAAATATAAAACTGCTGGTAAATCTTGGTACGAATGTGACCAAAACAAGAAAGGAAATTCTTGGAAGTCTAAACTGCAATTTGATATAGATAGAATGATTAATAAGTCTAACTCGTGGGAAGAGTTTTTAGAAAATATGAAATCTCTTGATTATGAAATTAAGTTTGGTAAACACATTGCTTTTCGCCATAAAGATAAGCAAAGATTTACAAGATCGAAGACTATCGGAAAAGATTATACTGAAGAAAAAATCAAAGAAAGAATAGATTTAGCTATTAAAAACAAAGCTAATCCTATTAAAAAAAGAGTAGGAAATGTTATTGATATATCTACTAATAAAAAAGCTCAATCCTCTAAAGGTTACGAAGTCTGGGCAAGAAAACATAATATCAAAACAATGGCTGATTCGATAATTAAGCTTAGAGAACAAGGAATTAATTCAATTACACAACTCGATGATCTAATCAAAAAATCTGCTGATGATAGACAAGATTTGTTAGATAAAATAAAGATAATTGAAGCTGAGATGAAGAGTTTATCCAAGGATATGGAAAATATAAATACTATAAATAAGTATCGTGAAATCTATAAATACCATAAGAAAAATCCTGAAGATACACAATTTGCAGATGAGTATTATAGCGAACTTTCAGTCTACAAAATAGCTGCTAAAGAAATCTTAGAAAACTATAAAAAACTACCAAATACAAAAGAAATACTATCCACTCTCGATAAACTGCAAGAAAAAAAGAACACCCTTATGCAAGAGTATTCTTTGAATAAAGAACAATTTTCTGACCTTGTTCATTATAGGAAAAACTATGAAAATTATTATGGAAAAGAGGTGGAGAGGTAACATCTTCACTTCTTTCTCTTATAAATTTTTACTATTTTCGATTTCTCTAAAAGAATCCCAAAGATATCTAGTCAATGTTATGCTCGCACCCACAGAAAGTTCTGCATGTTTTTTACTCAAAGCTTTAAAATTCCTTTCTCTTCCATGTCCACTTCCATAATGATTTCTAAGATCGTTAATTCCTGAAGCAAGTCCATTTAAACTCCCTGTAATTTGCTTTACTATTTTGTCTTCAGTTTCATCAATTATCATGCTTTCATTTGGAATTTTTAAACACTTAAAGGTTTCTTTAACTAATTGTGTTAATTTTAAGTTATCTTTTTTATTCTCTCCTAAATTATTGCAAATTTCCTTGCAACAACTTTCAAGTAGTTCCTTTGACTTTCCTATTGCTTCTGTGGGATTTCTATCCACCATTTCTAGCATTAAATCAATTTGAGAATTAATATATTCAGATGAGAATTTAATTTTCAAAACTTCTGCTTCTGACATAAGATTTGAGCTATTTGATAATTCTCGATTAATAATATCTTTACACTTAATGTATAGAGATTTGAATGAAGTTCCTCTATTATTTTTTTTATTTTCTTCTATCTCATCACTAAAATAAACAGAGTAAAACTCTAAAAGATCTTTATATAGTTTAGCAATTTTATAAGAATCACCCTCGTTTGTAAATTCTCTAAGTGACTTTCCTTTTGACAAATGATATTTTTCACATAATCTTATCCCTATACTTTGAAATGTAAACTCATCAAAATCATTCGTAGAAAAATCTAGAACATAGCCACCTCTATTAAATAATTCATCAAGATATCCTTTTTCTATATAACTAAGCATAGTTAAACCTACTTTATAATTCCTAGTAATGAACCTAATTTGTTTATACCTTCAATAAAATCTGGAAGTGTTGCTATGGAGCCGATCATAAATTTTAACGAATTAAAGCTCGTTTTTAATAGATTTTTGTTAGGATTTGCTTTGACTACTTCTCCTTTTATCAACTCCATATTTCCCATTAAAATACTTCGTTTATCTTCGTCATCTATATTTTCCAATAGGATTTCCAATTTTGATATTTCTTCATCAATTTCATTCTTATTTAAGTAATTATTTTGTATTGCATCTATAGATGAATTATCACTAGCTAAATTTACCTGAACACCAGAACTATTTATGTTAATTTCATATTTATTATTGTCATCGTAACCCATATCAGTTGCTATATCTTTAATATATTCTTCAATCCCTGAAATAAATGGATAAACCATTCTATTCCCAAAGCTTTGTGCCATATCTTGATACTTGTTGCTATTAGCGTAAAACCACCCAAAGTTAATGGTGTTTAAATTATTTTCTAAAATGTATTTAAAAGTAGAGTATAAAAGATACAATCTTTTTCCAGTATTACTTCCCAAATCTAAACATTGTCTACCATAAGATGAATATACATTATTTATACTTTCCTCTAAATCACCTATATCATATTTGAAACTTTCAATATAATTTTTTATCAAAGATGTCTTATCTACATAATCTATAAATTCTCTTAGGAGGTCGATTTGTTCCCTATAATCTGCATTAATTACATCTGAACCCAATCCTCTAAATTTTCTACTGATTTTTCTTAGTTCTTTCTTATTAATCTCCATCTACAATCTCCCCACAAAAAGGACAATATCCACCCTCAAGATTTTTTATGCTACTAATTTTTGCTTTTTTCTTGCAACACTCATAATATTTTTCTTCAAAATCTCCAGTTTTTCGTCCTATGGGTATCTCTGGCTGCTTTTTAATTTTCTCGGTTTTAATTCTAATTTCTGAGTTTTTGAAACTTTTTTTCATAGTGGCTGAAAATTCATTTAATATATCAGCTACTTTGTTCTCTATCATCCTCTCCGCTAGATTTATTGTTTCATCATCTAAATAGTCTTGGTGTTTTAAACCACAGTTCGGACACCAAATATCTAAATTTGTGTCATCTTCTATATCATCTACAAGAAGCATAAATCTCTCTCCACAAGATGGGCACTTTAATAAAACATAACCATCAGAATCCGCTGGAATACTTATTTCTAGCGTTTCAAAATCTTTCATCATTAACTACCTCTACTAATTAAATTTTAACAACTTTCTATTATCAAAAGCACAATCTAAATCATATTCAAGATTTATATTAAGATATATCTCTATCATTTCTCCTATATTCAATAATATCTCCAATATAACATTGAAAATACTCACAAATCTTCCCTAATGTTTCTAAACTTACATTTTCATCTTTTCCCATCTTGGCTATTGTCTTGGGAGTTGTTGCTATTGCACATTGTAAGTCTTTTTTTCATATTTTTATCTATTAATAACTTCCTTAATTTATTATATGAAAATCCCATATCATTCTCCAATACTATATTTTACCTTTCTAAACGTATGGATTAATTATTTAATTATAGCATATAACACTGATTCCTTTCAATTATATGATTCACTGCGTTAAAACGAGCAAAAAAATAAAGACAGTCCGAAGACCGCCGTTATTTATCTTTCTGCACCTTTGCTATGGTCTTTCTTATTTGACCTAGCTTTGTCATCTGTCTTAAAGCTCTTTATTTACCCTAATATGGACTTTTTATCTTTTCTTGACTCTTTACTTGTTCTTTTGTTTTTAATAGCTTAGAAGACAAAATACGAACATTTTTATGTTCTTTCCCGTTGTTATCAATACTTGTTTTTACTTGTCCGAAGATTTTAACAAAATCGCCTTGTTTAAGATTCTCTAAATCTTTTGTCTTATCTCCATAGGCTGAACAATTGGTATAAGCTTTATTTCCATCGTCATCTTTATAAATAATTGAAAATTACTTACTTTAAAGTTTTCTATAGTATCGTATTTGACTCCAACACTGATTCAATTTTAAATATCTTCTTTGTTTAATGTAGAATTTAAATAAAAGGATAATTTCTTATACCTCTTCTATATAAAAATCTTCTAGTAATTCAAATTTTGATTTTCTTACTTTACTCTTTTTATACACATATTTAGCTATGTTATCAGGATCGTTAAATAATTTTTTTCTATTTATCCCTAATAAATCTAAATCTTTTACAATTTCTATTTTATTTTCAATTTCTATGGAAATATCAGGAACTATTTTCTGTATATAATCCCTCTTTTCTTGTTTATTCAAAATATTAAATGGTGAATATAAAATATTTTGATAAATAAATCTACCAGATTGTAATGTCATTCTATCAAAATTAATATTAGGGTAATATAATATCATTGGAAAATCAGGTACTTCATAAATATTATTACCATACTTTTTAATTAACAAATATATAAAAGTTGTTAAATATATTATTACATAATCTTCTAATTTCTGTATTTTTAGTTCAAATGAATAATTTTTTAATTTTGATAATTGGAAAAAAATATCCCTCCACATATCCAACTCTTCATTTTTGTTTTTAAGAAATACTTGAAGTAGCCTTTGATTTAATTCATTTGGCCTATCCATAATGTATCCTTCTTTAATTCCCTTATCATACCAATCTACAGCTTTTATTATTTCAGACGTATATGCATTGTGTTTACTTTTTTTTAATAAAACTTTGATCATATTTAAATTATTAGATAATGAAATTATGAATCCTTTTCTATTATTCTTATAAAATTTTAATAATTTATTATAAAACATAACTTTTGTTTCATTTTGTTCGATTAAATCATTATAAAAGTATTGTATTTTTCTTCCTGAAATTTCATCACTAAATTTTATGAAATTATTTTTCTTAAATACATGGATATATCCTGTGTATTCAAAGTTATCACAACATGAAAAGTATAAAGCTACTAAAGCTGAACTTGTAATATCTATTAAATTTGTAGGCAATCCATGGTGTTGTGAATAAGATATAAAATTTGACTTTTCAATATCACTTAATTGTGCACTAACCTCATAGAAATATTCATCTATCATCTCATCAATTATAGATCTATCTGAGTCATTAAAATTATCTCTATAACATGATGCTGCAATATTTGTATATTTCCTAGATTCTCCCCTAAAATATGCATCCAATAAATTTTTTTCTTTAAGAATTTTAATATAATCATATAAACTGCGAGCTCTTAATACTTCCATACTACCTCCTTATTGTTTACACTTTTTTATTATCTACTTAGGCTGAACAATTGACATACAATTTCTTAGTTTTAAATACTCTGATCAAAAGGTAAAAAAGAATTAGATTAATTCCACTTCTTTAGTCTTTAATATTTTCTTGCCTATGATTTGCCAGACAGTGTCTGTTAAATTACAGCTCATTAATCCTATCTGATAGAATTGTCACTACATCAACTACCTTATCAAAGATCAAATCTCCAATGTATTTATTTTCAATGAGATATACTTCCCACAAGGATCTCAGGTATGAATCTTCTTTTATGTCCTCGATTATTTCCTCATAGTCTTTAATTATCTCCTGACTTCCTCTTTTGTTTGAGGTTCTCTCTATTGCTTCTTTTAAAATTTCATAGCTTATCTCATCTTTTTTTAGTTTGTAGAGGGTGTATAGGTCGTAAAAGTCTCTCATTCGTGTTGTTGTTATATTTCTTCTGATTATGGTTTCATATTTTTCAGCCACAATTGTTTCTAATGGATATGCCATTATTTTTATATCTTCTTTGCTAAAGATACAGGGATAGGTATATTCTATTTCCCTTGGTGTTATTGCATCTCCTGTTGTTAAGTCTAGTTTCATTGGGTTTTTAGTTTTCCTAACATTTGCTATTAGTGAAATTCTAAAGTTTTCGTACTCGTCTTCTTCTCTAATATAAGAGATGTCTTTTATTTCAAATTTTATTCCATCGTCTACATTGATATTTATGATTTCTTCTACGATTTCTTTTATTTTTTCTTCTTTTAGAGCTATGCCTTTTATGGTTGTGTCCATGTCCATAGTTGTTCTATTTTCAATGCCAATTAATGATGATATAAGGAATCCTCCTTTTATTACAAAATTGTTTTTGTATGGTGATTTAGATAGTCTTTCTAAAAATCTTTCAAAGAAATATATTTGCAGAACTTCTTGAGACTTTAGATTTTTCTTCTCTGCCAGACTTCTTATCTTGCCCTTTATACTCTCGATATTAATCACGATAATACCTCCATATATTTTCTAATTTCATCTTCTATTTTAAATAGTCTACTGTATTTTATGAGTCGTCTTAGATTTTTATTTGGTGATTTAAAGTATCTTTTTATGGCTTCTGTGAAAATTTGCTTATCTATTTTTCCTCTGTCGATTATGATGTCACAAATCGTTCGATCTATATCGTAAACTGGAATAAGGTTGTCTTGTGGTGATTTTATTTCTGTCTTTCCTAGTTCGTATAAATCTCTTTTTACATAGTGAACTTGTAGATCTTCGTACCTCTTTTTGATATGGCTGGCATTGTAGCCTTGGGGTACAGATATATGAAATATATTTGGGGTCCTATCTGATAGGTCATGTAGATATAGGGCTGTTTGATGGGAAAATATAATTCGATTGCTATTTGATGATATTAAAACAAAATCGTCTATTACTTTTCCTTTTAATTGATATAGTCCTGGTCTTAATCTTTCTAATTGTCCGATTTTTGTTAATTCTGATAAATTATGCCTAGTATATCCAAGTTCTTCTGCTTCTTTGTTGGTGATTACTAAATTTTCTTGTATATATTCTTTAAGTATATTCATAGTCCGCCTCCTCTCGTTTACGCTTTTATTATATATTATAAAAGCGTATATGTAAAGTTGCTTATGAGTTTTCCATTTTTTGAAAAAGGATGTAACGAAATATTACTACCTTTAATAAAAAAGAGCAGCCTTTTAAGCTACTCTTGTAGAAAGTACAAAATGAGTTTATCTTATTATATTTTTCTTTGTGTCTCCTCATACCAGTTGCAAAACTACTCTTACGTCCATGTAGTTTTTTTGGGTCTTTTTGACGTATCCTTCTTCATCTTTATCGAAGACAAAATGCTTATAAAACTGCTTAAAATGCAGGATTTCTAAATTTATATCTTTTGTATCAACGCTATAGTCTCAACTTGTTCATCATTGTCCAAACTTATATTCAAGTCGTCGTCTATAATTGGGAGCTTGAAAGTAATTGATTTTAGCCATTGTCCGTTAGGTTGTTTTTCTTCATAAACTTGAATTTCAGAAATCAAAGCTGTAATTAACTGCCTACGCTCTATATCATTCATGACTTTATAGAGTTTATCAAAATAGATCAGAACCTTATATATGTTATCTCCTGTGAGTTTTTCAGCTTCAATAGTCTGTTTCTTTGCTTTCGCATCAATTAGTGATGATTCTAATTCATCTATTTTGTCATACATACGATATAGTCTATCATCTAAATCCTGTTTCCTTCTCTTATAATGCTTATCTTCAACATCTAAATTATCTATTTCCTCAATTAGCTTAAACTTTGTAGAATGACTCTTCCTCAATTCCTTTTGGTAATTATCTATTTCTTTTTCTATTTCAGAGGTGTCCACCTTCATGTTGATTTTTTCTTGCATCATAGAAGCAAATTTCGGGTTACTTACAATCTTGACAATTACCTCTGCAACAGCATCATCTAACAATTCTTCTCTAATTTGCTTACTGAATGTACACTTATGACCTCTTATCATCTGCCTATGTTTACAACCATAGTAATAAAAATCTTTATATTTTGTGCCATCTTTCTTTTTCTTGGTACACTTGTTTCCAAACATTCCCACTCCACATATCGGGCATTTTACAATTCCAGAAAGCAAGTGTGTGCGTGTATCTTTTCCTTTATTCACATGCTCATATTTCTTTGCTTGAGATTTTAGCTTAACCTGAGCAGCTTGCCAAACTTCATCGGAAACTATAGCTTCATGTATCCCTTCAGATATTAGATACTCATCTTGTTCAACCTGCTTATATTCATTTCTTGTACCATGAACTTTTTCTAAAGTTCTTCTTCCAAATGCTATTTTCCCATTATATACAGGATTCTTTAATATCTTTCTTATAAGACCTGCATCAAACAAAGGATTCTTACCATTCTGTCTTGGAATTTTTCTAATTCCATGATTCTCTAAGTATTTAGATAACCCATTGGCTCCTATCGTAGTATTTACATACTGATCGAAAATCGTCCTTATGGCAACTGCCTCTTCCTCATTTATAAACAGTTTGCCATCTTCAAGTTTATATCCATACGGAGCAAAGCCACCATTCCATTTTCCTTCCCTTGCTTTTTGAATTCGACCTTCCATTGTTTGAATACGAATGTTTTCTCTTTCTATTTCAGCCACAGCTGATAAAACAGAAATCATTAGTTTCCCAGCATCTTTAGATGAATCAATGCCATCTTCAACGCAGATAAGATTAACTCCATAATCCTGCATTATCTGAAGTGTAGAAAGAACATCAGCGGCATTTCTTGCAAATCTTGATAACTTAAACACAAGAACAAAAGACACTCCATCTTTTCCAGATTTTATATCTTCCATCATTCGATTGAACTGAATTCTACCTTCAATAGATTTACCAGACTTTCCGGCATCTTCATACTCTCCAACAATTTCATAATTGTTGTAAATAGCAAAAGCTTTCATTCGTGATTTTTGTGCCTCTAACGAATATCCCTCTATCTGTATTGACGTAGATACTCGTGTATAGAGGTATACTTTTATTTTTTCTTTTGACATAGCATTAACCTCAATATAATTTTTCTATATCATATATAATTTTTTGAATTTAAGTTTGGACTATCATTTCAAGTATATTATAACACTTTTATTAGTCCGTCTCAATTTGTGTTTTTGCCTTGTCAAAACTATTTTTCATCTCTTGATTTTTTGCTGGCGTTAGATCGGGCAGATTATCTAAATCTAAAGCACCAGCATATTTTGCAATCAGATTTGCTATTAAATCAGCCAATCCATTCCAGTCATTGTCCAATATATACCTCCTCTCTCTAAAGTTTTATATCTAATAATTATTTGTTTAATTAAGTTTTACGACATTGACAAGTGCTTTGGATTAGCAACATAGGAATCTCACCTCCGCCTCTATTCCGGATGAGCCGGCTTCAACCTTAGAAGTATCATTATCCTCATTTTCTTCATAGCGGATAGGGTATCCCTCCCTATATTCAAACTCTTACTTATCGCCACTTTCTTTTTGCTTAGCAGTACTTATTATGCCGAATTATTCAGCAGAAAGATCTTGACGGATAGGTTATTACGCTCCAAAAATAATTAACGTCTTGTCTTGGTCTATTCAATTGTTAAGGTTCAAAATTTATCGAGAGCTATTAATCTTTTTAAAATTTAACCATCAGAAAATACTTATCTTGATGAAACAAAATTGTTTAAAATTACCCTCTTATACTTAACAGTGAAAAGAAGTATTTCTTGGTAACCAATTTTGAAATAGAATTGCTTATGTAAAAAGGTCCAATTCCCACTGCATGAGTAGCAGTGAAAATTAGACCCTCTTGGTAACTGTCATCTAAAAGTCTTCTAGCATTTCTTTAATTTTCTAATCGCCTTTTAAGTATCATATTTATATTTTTTTATCTCTGGCATACTTTTATACCTTTTTAGACTTAAAGTCTTTAATAATGGATTTCCACCTCTTTTTATCTATAAAGATTCTCCTACATCATAGTTCATTTTTTTATTTCCTCCTTGATGTCTTAATTTATCTTTATCTTCTTTATACCATTTTATATTTAGAAATAAAAAATAGATGAGATTTTTTGGATTCTGTTATGAAAAATCTAAAACGAACCTAAATTTTATTATTCAGGTTCGTTTTGTTTTCTATATTGGCTAGGACTAAGTCCTGTGAAATCTTTGAATGCTCTGTTGAAGTTAGATGGATTCTGAAAGTTTAGATCATTGCTTATTTCTAGTATGGATTTATCTGTGTTTATAAGCAAATCTTCTGAATATATTAGTTTTAACCTTTGGATATACTTCATCGGCGTGTATTGAAAGGATCTTGTGAATTTTGTGTTTAGAGTAGATTTTGATATTTTAAATTTTTTCGCTAGATGATCTAAGTTTAGATTTTTATCCAGGTTTTCTTTCATATATTTCTCTACTTCTTCCATTAGTTTATCCCCTCCGGGCGTGAAATAATTGGTCTTACTTGGATTTATGCCAACTTTTCCTATTCTATATATGAGTTCCAAGGATTTTAATTTTATAAATAGCATATCCCTTTCTTTAAGTGCTTGAATTAATTCATTTGCAAGTTTTACCAAATCTTCGTTTTTAATGGCACATCCCATGTCTTTTACATTTTTAAATTTACATATAAATTCTCCAATGTATGGAAAGTATGCGGAGCTTTTCTCCAAGATTTTATCTGCTATTATTATGTTAAATGCGGTGGTTCGATGGCTTGTGGTGGAAGAAAATTTTGAATTTGGTATTGATCTTCCTACGAAAATTTCGTTTGTAGTTATGAGGACCTTTGTATTGTTTATGTAGGTGAAAAAGTTGCCTTCATAGCCGTATGCTATCCTGTAGCCTCTATTTCCATCCGCAGAAGAATTATTAGCGTTGTATTTCTTCTTTAGACTGATGTAGAGTACAAAGACCCCCGGAAATATTTCGTAAGAGGTCATCTTATTTTCAGGGCTTTCTAAGCCTATATAATTTATAATTCTAGGATCCTCTGTGGGAAATTCTTCGAATCCCCAGGATTTAAGTCTATTCTCTTTCATACAAACTCCACTATATTTTCTTTCGAATTTTTTATAAATTCATAGTCATGACTTATGACGATTATGGTCTTTCCCGCTTCTTTCATCTCTTTTAATATTCCGATTAGTCTTTTCATATTTTCAAAACACAGTCCAGATGTAGGTTCGTCGAGCACCACGATTTCCTTAGGACTTGCCATTGCTAGTCCTAGGGCGAGTCTCTGTTTTTCTCCTCCAGATAACTTCTGTGGGTGGCTTTCTCTTCTATTCCAGAGTTCTAGTTTCTTTAATATTTCTTCAATCTTTTTTTCGTCATCTGTTACTATTTTCATCTCCGTTAAAACGGATTCTGTAAATAACTGGTAGTTGACATCCTGCATCACTAGAGAAATATAGTCTCCATGGTTTTTTATTCTTTTATTTTTGTAAAATACTTCTCCCTTTTGCTTCTTATTAAGACCGCAAAGATTTCTTATAAATGAAGATTTACCAATTCCATTTGCTCCTATTATGAAATATATTCCCGGATCAAAGCTCATTGAAAAATCAAATAGCTTTGGATTTTTTTCATATTGGCAGGAAAATTCTCTACATACAAGTGATTTTTCTTCATCAAAACTGTGGTCGAATAGGTTCTTCACTTCGTAGCTTTTACTTATAAGTTCTTCTTTTTCTATGTCTTTAAGGGTTCTAAGTCTGTGCTTTTCAAGTATTTCTTCTGATATTCTATCTTTACTATAGGATAAAATTTTCCGATTTTCAATTACAAGTAGTCTGTCCATTATTTCTTTTAAATAGTAGAGCCTGTGCTCAGCGATGATTATTATCTTGCCCAAGGATTTTAAAACCTCTAGGCAGTGGGCCAATTTTTTTATGGATTCTCTGTCTAGGGATGCGGATGGTTCGTCGAAAATATATATTTCATTGTCCATAACCGCCACAGAATTTATGGCTATTAGTTGTTTCTGCCCTCCAGATAGTTTGAATAAATCCTTGCCCAAAAGATCCTGACTATTTAGTAGTTTTGAAAAATATTCTATCTTTTCATAAATTTTATCCCTAGGAACATTCCTGTTTTCTAGCGCAAATGCGATTTCATCTAGGGAATTAATGGCGTAGAATTGATTTTTTGGATTTTGAAAGACTGTTGAAATGAATTTTGACCTTTCAGTTATATCCAACTTCAAAATACTTTCTCCATCAAATAAAAGATCCCCTTCCATCTTTGCCTTATCCACTTCCGGTATAATTCCATTTATAGTCTTGATTAGAGATGATTTACCACATCCAGATCTGCCTGTGATGACATTTATAGATCCCTTTTCAAATTTTAAATTTATATCTTCAAGTATTCTATTTTCTCCCTCATCTTCTTTGAATGAAAGAGAAAAATTCTTAAATTCTAGCATATTTTTATCCTTATAAATAATATTATTATATAAATTCCGAAACTTAGTAGGACATAGTCCGCCGTTTTAAGCTTTGCACTTGATATGGAAGACCTCTCTTTATTCATTTTCATGCCTCTTGTCATGGCAGATATTGCAACATTATCCGCTGTTTGAGATACAATCATAAGTAATGGCACAAATCTATATTCCAGTATCTTCGCTGGATTTTTAAAGAAGTTTTTCATCGTAAGTCCATGCATGTACATAGCTTCTCCGATGATTTTGTAATCTTCTTTTATAGAATAGAAAAATCTAAACATGACAGAAATTGGTATGATTATATAGTCTGGAAATTTGATTTTCTTTAGTGAATAGACGAGATCGCTCATCTTTGTAGTTGAAACGGTGTAGTAACCCATCATCACTCCGGGAAGTATTCTAAGTATTATTCCGCAGTAGAGATTAAAGACCATCCCTAAATAAGAATTTGGATACTTGGATGCTACTATCTGTCCTACTACCGCTATCCCAGTATAAAAAAGTCCCTTACCAATAAGGGACCATTTTTTATCTAGGATGGCAAGCAGGTATGGAAATATAGCTAACAAAATTCCAAGGTATTTATAATTCATACTAATGGAACCTTCTGTGGCAGATAATCCTATGATAATTGTTAAGAATAATTTTGTCCTAAAATCAATTTTCATTAAGCCATTCCCGCTTTTTTAAAATGTTTATTTAAGATTTTAATTCCAATGGTACATCCTATGTATCCACCGAGCATACCTAGTAGAACTACAGGTATAAAGGACCAAGTTGGCATAACAGATAACATTTTTTCTGCATATTCAGCCCCATAATTTTTATCGATTAAGGATTGTACAAAGGCATCTCTAGCAAAATAAATTGGTATTAAATTTACAGCTCCAAACAGCATAAATACCATGTATGTTAGTCTTGCAGTTTTTATTGACTTATAGCCACCTTTTTTTAATATCATCTCACAAATTAAGGACATTACAATTATGGCAGGAAGAACTACCGCTCCATGGCCTGACATTGAAAATACAAGTCCAAATACTATTCCCATGATTAAGACCATTCCAAATTTATCTATCTTTGTTGAATAAAGCATAAATACTGGTCCTGAAAATAAACCGCAAGCAAATGGAACTAGGGGCATAAGTACAGGCATAAAACCTATCATACCTCCACACCAGGTTGCCATTAAAATTAAGAGTGAAAATACTCCTGCATTTATTAAATCTCGAATTCCAAATTTATTCATTCTTTCCTCCTTAATATATAAATTCTTCAGATTTTTTAGATGATTCAATCATCTTTTGGTAGGTTTTGCTACTTTTTAAAAGTTCATCGTGTTTTCCAAAATCTTCTATCTTTCCATCTTTCATAACTATGATTTGATCTACATTTCTGATTGATTTCATCCTATGGGAAACTATCATCACCGTCTTATTTTTAATTAATTTATTTAGAGATTCTTGGATATATTTTTCATTTTCCACATCAAGTGATGCTGCAATTTCATCTAGTAGGATTATTTCTGCATCCTTTAAAAATGCTCTTGCTATGGATATTCTCTGTCTTTCTCCTCCAGATAAGTTAGATCCATTTTCGCCTATCTCCGTATCGTATCCATTCTCAAGTTTCTTTACAAACTCGTCACAGTTCGCTAGCCTTGCAGCTTCTAGCACTTCTTCGTCACTGGCACTGGACCTGCCCAGCCTAATATTTTCCATTACTGATCCATTAAAGAGGGTTACATCTTGAAAGACCATGGAAATATGTTTAAATAAATCTTCTGTTCTCGATTTATTTATTTCTTTTTCATCTATTAAGATTTCTCCTCTGTCATAATCATAGAGCCTTGCCACCAATTTTATTAGAGTGGACTTCCCGCAACCAGATGGACCAACAAGAGCAGTAGTTTTTCCCTGCAAAGCCTTAAATGAAATATTATCTATGACTTTTTTGTCATCGAGATAAGAAAATTCTACATTCTTTCCTTCTATGTCAAATGATTTAAATTCTGTTTCTATTCCCGGTTGGATTTCTTCTGATCTAAGTGCCTTTATCTTTTCTATTGGCGAATCGATATACATTAACTCTCCATAAAATTGGTTAAAGGCAGCAACTCCATCAATTAATCTTGCTGAAGCAAATAGGTAGCCTGCAAAATACAAGATATTTATTTCTCCATTTATCAAGCTATTTAATCCCACATATATTGCAAGGGCTAGGGATAAGTTTGCCACAACTGTTGCAGAAACAATGGGGATAACTTGTCCCAGTTCTGACTTAATGTGTTTCTTTTCTAAGGACCTAACAAAGTCAATGCCACTTTTTTCCTTTTCTTCAGTCAAATTGTAGGATTTGATTTCAGTGGATAGATCTATTAGTTCTTGGAACATCTTAGAAGACTTTCTCTGTTCTTTGTAGTAGGTCGCCGTCGCTTTCTTTTGCATCTTGGTGGAAGTCAAATTCAAAATAGCAGAAATATAAATGGGAACTATAACTGCAAGACCAAGCTTTACATTTCCAATTAACAACAAAATGGAAATAATAACTAGGTTTATTATAAAGCCATAAAAACCTGAAACTGCATGAGAAAGACCATGCTCCATTGCCTCTACATCCTTCATAATCGTTTGAGAAAAGTCAGTTAAATCTCTTTTTGAATAGAAACTAAGGGGAAGATCTTTTATAATTTCAGAAAGTTCAATCCTTAAATTTGCAGATTCTTTATAGGTTTCATTATAGGTTGTGATGTAATCTCTATTTATTACAAACATCATTATAAGGGCAATTACTATATATGCGATGACAGAAATCTTGAGATTAAACTTGCCCAGCCCCAAGAGACCTTGCATGACATACATAAGAAGAAACATAGGAAGCATGTAGGATAGACTCTTTAAGGTAGAATATTTAATCGCAACAATGGTTCCTTCTGCACCTTTGTCTGTAAGTGCAAATCTATCTTTTAAATAGTTTTTCATAGATCAACCCTCCATTCATTTGCTTCATTGTACATTTCAATAAACTTCTTGTACCTGCTGTCTTCCTTCATGAGTTCATCGTGGCTTCCTCTCTCTAGAATTTTTCCATCTTCTACCAGTAAAATTTCGTCTACTCCACGAATCGAAGAAAGCCTATGAGCAATCATAATTGTCGTCCTATCTTTTATAAGTTCCTTAAAGGCAATCTGTAATTCATATTCATTTTCCGGATCTGCAGCAGCAGAAGCTTCATCAAGGATAATTATCTTTGGATCCTTCAAAAATATTCTCGCAATGGAGATCCTCTGTTTTTCACCACCGGACAGATTTATCCCTTCAGCACCTATTATCGCATCGTACTTGTCCTTGAATTTATCTATAAATTCATCACAGCGGGCAAGCTTTAAGGCTTTGTAGACCTCTTCATCATTTGCATCTTTATTTGCGAGTTTTACATTTTCAAAAATCGAAATTCCTTGGAATAGTTTAGGATTTTGAAAAACTATGCCGATATTCTTCATCAAGCTTTCTCCATCGTAGGAATAAATATTTCTGTCGCCGATTAAAATTTCTCCAGAATCTACAGGATATAGTCCAGAGATTAACTTAGCAATGGTAGACTTACCAGATCCAGAGCTACCTACAAGAGCATATACTTTGTTCTCGTCAAGATTTAAAGAAAAATTATGTAAAATCTTATTCTTGCCATCGTATGAAAAATCAACATTTTTAAAGATTATATTCTTCTTTTGTAAATCTTTTTGTGTACCAAAAACTATTTCTTTTTCTTTCATCTCAGTGAACAGATTTTCAAGATTATCTACAGCAGAGTTAGCTTGAAAAACAAACATAGATACATACATAATTTTCATTGTGTTAGAAAAGAATATCCCCATGAATAGAGTAAAAAATAAAATTTTTGCCGCCCATACATTGGGATCTTGTCCTTTTGAAACCATGAATATCGCTAGAAAGACTGGCGTGATTATAAAAATATTTAAAAGCCATTGAAACAATACGTATGGAATCCTGCAGGACATTGAATATTTATATACCATGTCCTTATAAATTAGGATCGAATCATAAAGTTTTTTAAAACCAATTAGTGGTGCATTAAAAATCTTTACTACAGGCATAGCCCTTACATACTCAACTGCACCTGAGTTCATTTCATCAAGCATATCCATGTACTTCTTCATAAAGGACTGATCACCCATCATATTTTTTACAAGTACTAAACTTATTAGGACAATGAGAATAAAAAATATTCCAAGGTATAAATCCAATACGAAGGTCAAGATAATCATAAGTATTGGAGTCAAAAATGCAGCAGTTTGATCCGGAATTAAATGAGCCACAATCATGTGTGTTTGTTCCACGTTGTTGTCGATTATTTTTCTTACCTCACCAGAGTTATGGGTGTCAAAAAAAGTATTTGAAGCCCTAAGTAGATGGCTAAGTCCTTTTTCACGAAGCCTAGTTTCAAGCCTAAATCCAGCTAAGTGACTCATCCATGTTCCGCCAAAGTAGAAGAGACCACAGGAGACGAAAAGAGCTAGAATTTTTATAGAGAAGTTTTTAAGATCCATTAGATCTTCTCCACAAAATACATTTCTAAGCAAGATCCAAATTAAATAATAAGCATAAAACTGCAATAAATTCCCAACTGCAGCTAGCATCGCCGCAAGTATTCCATGAATTTTTCTTTCAGGCATATAGGAAAATAATTTCTTATAAAGTTTCATATTAACCTTCTTTCTATGTGCTATTTGATAATCAATATCAATATATCATCTTTTTTTTTTATCGTCTAGTCGAAAAAAATTATTCTGTCATAAATTTTAAATAAAATATGATGGTCTTTAAATTTTTGTAAGAGACTGTGTAAAATGCCTTTCCCCTAGGGGAAAGAGATATGTGATCAATTTTTTACTATATGTGGACCACTTTCCGATAATAACTGTGGACCATTTTGGGGTTGACATTTACATCTAAAAGTCTTCTGGCTTTTCTTTAATTTTCTAATCGCCTTTAAAGTGTCATATTTATATTTTTTTATCTCTGGCATACTTTGATACCTTTTAGACTTAAAGTCTTTAATAGTACCTTTCCACCTCTTTTTTATCTATAAAGATTCTCCTACATCATAGTTCATTTTTTTATTTAAACCTTTCTGTGTTAGTTTATCTTTATCTCCTTCATACCAATTTAAGATTGTTGCATAGTGGTTTTGATAGGTCTTTCCACTGCTTTTCATGTATCTTGATAGTTTATTTATCATTATTTCTGTGTGTGAGTTTAGTTTTTCTTTTAGATTTTTATATTCTTCTTTGCTTAGCCTTACATTTTTGAATTCTCCATAAAAGATGGGGGTGGACTTTTTATCTTTTTATATCTCTCCCTCTCTCTCTTTATCTATCTCTATATCTTTCTCTATCTCTATCTCTTGTCGGACATGTGTTGGACTCATTAAGGGCAATGTCCTCTGTTTATTTTGTCTGTATCTTCTTTTTTTCTCTGCCCATGCTGTTTCTGATCCGATTAAGTTTGGTATTTCTGTTAAATAGTATTCATCATTTTCTGTTACAACTTCTAGTAAGCCTTGATTGATTAAATAATTAACTGTAACCATTACATCATCGTCTGTTTCATCTATGGTTAGTGCTAACTCTTTTATAAAATCACTTTCTACTCCATCATAATAGAGTTTGCCCTCATCTTTTAGACTTAGTAATAAAAGTTTTAGATAGATTATCGTGTAGGTATCTCCTCCCAATATTCTTCTTAATCTTTTTATCCTTTTGTCTGTGAAAAATTCTTCTTTTAATTTTATCCAATAATATCTTTTGTTTATTGCCATTCTAATCCTCCTTGCAATAAAAAAAGAAGCAGATTTTTTCTCTACTTCTCCTTAAAATTTATTTTTCATTATTCACAAATTTTTTTATAATTTTCTAGCTAAAAATACTAGATGATCTTCCTCGTCCAGATGGTATTCGCATTTAAATCCTATCTTATTCAATGTTTCTGTGAGATATTCGGGAGAATAAACTTCAAAATCTAGCATATCCGCCCATTTTTTTATATTTTTATGTTCTCTATATGCTCCTTCGTTGCATATTAGAAACTGACCGTCCTTAATTAGTACACGATGAATTTCCCTAAAAGATACTTCTATATTCTTCCAAAAATAAATGGTTTCAAAGGCAGTTACTATATCTATGGATTCATCTTCAAAAGGTAACTTAGCCACGTCTGCTTCAATAATTTTACACCTGCCATCTCTTATAGCTTCGCTATTTACTGAACTTGCTATATCTACACTTGTTTTAGAGTAGTCCATTCCATATACTTTTTTAGCCTTTGTTAAGAAGTATTGAACATTACGTCCACCACCACATCCTAGATCTAAAACTACATCCGAGGTTTTAATATGCAGAAAGGATCTGCCCCATTTCGCCAATTTTTCGTGGCCAACGTTCATTCCTTTCACCATGAAACGACCACCGAAATTATTTTTAGGATTTTTTACATTTTCAAAAAATTTTTTTAACATTTTCATCTCCTGTTGATAACAATTATCAGTGTCATTTTATCATAAATTTTACATTTATTCAATTTTATATCCTATCTACATTGATGTATTCAAGAATTTCGATAATCGAAATTCTTGATTTCCGATTTTCGGAATTCTGGACTTCTGCTTTTCAGAAGTCTTGTTATTTTGGGTATCTAAGGGTGTAACTTTTCGTTACTCCCTTAGATTTCTCTGGTCATATCTTTTTTGCTTGGTTTTACTTCTACAATTTTTTCTAAGACTTTTTTTCATCTATGATGTTGTCTACAAAATGTCTGTCATGATCCAGTGCTGAAAATGATATGTCATTGTGCTTCCACTCCTTTCTTTGGAAATACTTTTCATGTTCTGTTATCTTCTAGTAGGCTTTATAGACTTCTTCGCTTACAGGTACGGCTTTGCCTTTTACATAAAGGTAATATTCTTTATTAGCCATTGTGTTATCCTTCTTTTCTTTTTCCATGTTTTGCTTTTCGAGAATGAAAAAGGAGGACTTCTACACTTTGGCGTAAAAAGTCCTCCGAAAATAACAATCAAATTAACTCTTATTGTTATTGAATTATTTAATTTTTGTGTGAAAAGTTACTTTCAAAAACTTTTATTATCAAAAACATCGTCATCTTCCATTAAATACTCATTTATTTAGTCAAACATCAAAATGGATGTATTTATTTAAAACTCCATTTATTTGCTCGCTCTCTTATTGAAATGAATGATTTATATATCCCATCTTGAGTTATAAGCTCATTATGCGTTCCTTCTTGTACTATTTCCCCTTTATCTAAAACAATGATGTTGTCTGCTTTCCTAACAGTTTCTAACCTGTGTGCAATCATAATAACTGTTTTATTCTGTACTAAATTATCGATGGCTTGCAAAATATGGTGTTCATTTTCTACATCTAAAGCACTGGTAAATTCATCTAAAATCACAATGGGAGCATCTTTGAGTATTGCTCTAGCTATCGCTATTCTTTGTTTTTCTCCACCGGATAAAGTGCTACCCGCTTCGCCAATTTTAGTTTCGTATCCTTTTTGCAAGCTTTTTATAAAATCATGACAGCGCGCTTTTTTTGCAGCGGATATAACATCCTCATCACTGGCATTTGGCCTTGCCAAACGAATATTATTCATAATTGTATCTTCAAACAAATACACATTTTGAAATACCATACTTATATTTTTCATCAATTCTTCGGTGGAGATATTTGTTATTTTTGCTCCACCAATCAGAATTTCTCCTTCGCTTACATCATAAAATCTCGGTATAAGCTTGCAAAACGTTGTTTTTCCTGAACCTGAAGGTCCGATAATCGCTGTAAGTGTGTTCGGTTTAAGAACTACTGATATTCCCTTTAAAACTTCTCCTTTTCCGTAAGAAAAACTTACATTTTTAAATTCTATTTCATTGGATTTTATATTTTGAATAGGTGATAATACCTTTATTTCTTCAGCATTTCCCATACTTCTTATATCCTTTAGTGAACTATCTAAAAGCCCAATCATAGAAAGAATAGAACCTGCTTGACTTACAGACTGGAATATTACAAAGCTCATAATCAATAAATTGATGGCTTTTTGATGTGAAATTTCTCCACTATTCCACATAAAAAACGCATAGCTAATAATCATAATTTCAAACAGCTGTATCGTAAGACCGGCACCTATGCTTGAGGGAATAGATTTTTCGGATAAATTTATATTATTAACACAACTACCATCTATATCTTTTTTTACTCTTTCATCTTTTTCTCCCATACCAAAAGCCTTAATTACGCTTATTCCCTGTATAAATTCAATAGCACTTTCCGTTAATTTTGTTTGTGCTAATTGTCTTTTTGGAGCTTCCCTTCTTGAAATTTTCATTTGATAATTAACTACAAACAAATATGTTAATATGCCTGCAAATATTACAACGGAAACTTGCCATTCGTAGTAAGCAAATCCTAAAACTATTGATATAGCAGATAAAATTCCACCTATCACATGAATTAAAATGATTGGTGCAACTTGTTCTACGGTTGAAATAGATGTAGTCAGTGTTGAGTTTATATTTCCTACTGAATTTTTGCTAAAGAACCCTAAATAGAGTTTTTTAAATAATGAGCCAAAATATAACCTTTTATCTTTCGCCATCTCAAATCCAACGGATACAGAACCCAGTTGTGTGAAATAACCAAGACCAAATACGCCGATGATACATACAATTCCGAGTATCATTACCTTATAAATATAATTGTCCATTAAATTACTATTAAACATGGCGTTTACCGCTAAAATTATTGCTATCATTTTCAGCATAACGAATATGCCTTCTATAAATGATAGAATTAAAATTTTGACTAAACTGCCTTTTCTTTTCTCACTAAAGTTCCATACACTTTTTAGAGCTTCAAACATATTCTCACCTCCAATCAATTTGCTATTTCATATAAATGCTTATACGCAGAACACGACTTAATAAGTTCTTCATGTTTTCCATCGCAAATGATTTTCCCATTTTCCATATATATGATCTTATCTGCATTTATGACAGTTTTAATTTTATGTGTAATAACAATTAGTGTTTTTCCTTTGGTAAATTCCAGTAACGCTCCTTGAATTTTTTCTTCATTTTCAATATCTGTACTTGCAGTTGCTTCATCTAATATGATAATTGGAGCATTTTTTAGAATTGCTCTGGCAATAGCTATTCTTTGCTTTTCTCCGCCAGATAACCTATCCCCTGCGATGGTGTCATATCCATCAGGCAAAGTTACAATAAAATCATGGCAACCGGCTCTTTTAGCAGCTTCTATCACATCATCATTCGTTGCATCTTTTTTACCTATTCTAATATTTTCCAAAATAGTATCATCAAATAAAAATGTATTTTGATCCACATAGGAGATAAGAGTATTCAGGTCATTCATTGAAAGGTCTTTTACCCCTATACCACCTATTTTTATTTTTCCTTTCTCAAAATCCCAAAATCCGGCTAAAAGTTTCATTAGAGTTGATTTTCCTGAACCTGAAGTACCAATAATTGCAGTCATAGTTTTTTCTTTAATGGTTAAATTTACATCATCAACATCATTTTTTGTCCCATCATAAGAAAATTGTAAATTTTCAAACGCTATGTCGTATGTCATTTTTTCTTTTAAATTAGAATTCTCACTTCTCTTAAGTTCCGGATAATCTAAGATTCCTTTTATTTCCTTAGTAACAGTTCCCATCTGTGCCAATTGGTCAACATAACTGGATGCTTTAACAATCGGTTTAAATATACCAAGAGAAATCATCATAAACAAAAATAAACTTTGCTCAGTAATAAACCCATTATTAAAAAGTATCAATCCCACAACAATTGTTGGAAATATAGATACAGGAGCTATGCTATAGGAAAGAGACGCATAAATCTGTGAGCTTTTCATCCAGTTTATAGCATACTCCGCATGGCGTATGACTGCATTTTTATATTTAGCATAGGAACTATCTTCCATATTGAAAGTTTTAATTACCTCAATCCCCTTGACATACTCTATAACCGCTTGATTCATATTCTTTTGTGCCTGTACTTGTCCCTCATATTTTTTCTTATATCCAATCATCATAAGCATCCCGATTGATAGTCCAAATATAACCCAAAGAAATATAATCCCGGTAAGCTTTATATTAACTGCAAGCATCCAAACAATCATGGCAATAGGTATCAATAGATTTGCAGTCATCTCAGGAAGTAGATGTGCTAATGTTTTTTCTATATCTTCCACCCTATCTACCAATATAGTTTTTAATGTTCCACTAGGATTCATATCAAAATATCCCATCGGCAATCTAACAAATTTATCACAAATTGCATATCTTAAGTCCTTTAGCGTTAAGTATGCTGCTTTATGAGATATAAGTGTTGAAATATTTGAAAGCAGCACCCCTGATATTTTGCAGATTATAGTGAAAATCAAGACATATATCATGTTGTTTCCATGAAATCCTTTGAAGATATATCCCGCTAAAATTCCAACAAAAGCATAGGATAACAGTTCGCATAGAACAGAAAACATACTTAGCATAACAGATAAAATATATCTTTTTTTGTATGGCTTTATAAACGAATCCATTTCTTTAAAAAAGTTTGGTTCTTTCTCTTTTTTCATGACTTCACCCTATGAATTAGCTTCTTTTTCTAAAATATGTTTCCTTACGACCTTGCTACCTATATAAGCTCCTGCTATTGCTGAAACTATAACTAAGACAAGTAAAATCAGCGTTCCCCAAGAAGAAATCATTTTGCCTGCTGCTGTAATATTTGGAGCTAACTCCTTTTCCTTCATGGCTCCTATAGTTTTATTCAAGGCTATTGTATATGGATAAATTACACTTCCAATTGAAGCCAAAGTTTGCTGAATAACATAGCTGATTCCAATAACTTTTAAATTACCATAACCTTTTTTATATAATAAAAACTCTGCTATCAATCCTGAAATTACAAACATCAAAATATATGGTGGATAGAATGCTATCACTCCTTGAATAAGGGAATATATAAAAAACGCTCCTCTTTTTTTCACTTTCACTCCGATAACATAGAAAACAATACCCTGTAATAATGAGTAAAGCACCGGTGTTAAAAGTATGGTAATTGGTGTTGCATACATGAATGTTCCTATCGAAAATATCAAAATGTTACACAATGATAATAAAGTAACTGTAATGATATCTTTCGCTTTCAATTTGTTTTTGTGCATGATTAAGTCCTCCTATTTTTATAAAATATTTATCATCAAAATTACTATCATTCCAATCATCAATATGTAATCGCATAAATTGAACTGTAAAGTAACATAAGATGATTTTTTATGATTTAAAGCAATTCCTCTTGTTTCTGCTGAAGCTGATAAAGTTTCGTCTATTCTTATAACTCGAAAAATGAGTGATACAATCAGAGCCTCAAGATAATCTATTTTTTCTTTTATTATATTTTTATGCTTGCAATTCCCTCTATTTCTAAGCACTTGTGTAAGTAATTTAAAATCATTCCTTAGCACCGGGAAAAACCTGAAAGAAACTGCAAGAATCAATAATAACTTCTCAGGTATTCTTATTTTTCTAAGTCCCGCAAGCATATTTGTTGTCCCTCTACCTCCAAGAATAATAGGAAATAGTAGAAATATTAAAATAAATCTAGGAAACAAATTTGCCGTAAATATTGTAATTTCATTCGGATATATGATTTCAAGACCGTAAATAAGCCCTATAATGACAGAAGTAATTCCTAAAGTCTTGTATCTTCTATTTGCAAGAGAAAAAACGAGAGCTAATAAATTGCATTCAAAAATCAAACTTTTATTGTCGATTCCTACTGCAACCATACAAAGAAGCCAAAACAAAATATTTGTTCTCGGATCTAAAAGATTTTTTTCTCTTTTTGCAGGAGGTTGATGTTCTAAATCTTTTTCAAATATACTTTTAATGCTTTCAATATCTCTATTCTCTTTTACTTCACAAATCCTTTGTATCGTTCCATCATCAAGTTCCAAACATTTATCCGCAGCTGATGAAATAAATTCTAAGTCATGGCTAATGGTTATCACGATTTTTTTCTTTTTCATATCGTTTATCAATCCCACTACAGTATCTAAACTTCTTTTGTCCATTCCTGAGGTTGGCTCATCTAAAATAACCACACTTTTATCCGAAAGATACGCCATCATTAATGTTAATTTTTGCATTTGCCCACCTGAAAGAGAAAATGGATGCCTATCACGATATTTCCACATATCAAACTTTTTAAGTAGAGCTTCTATCTCATCATATTTGCTTCGATTTACACCGTACTTTAGTTCAGATAATACAGAATTTGTAAAAAATTGAAATTCAGCTTCTTGCATAATAAAGAGGCTATCCTGCGATAGCTGCCTGTGGCTCAATTCTTTTTCCTTTAGAAAAACTCTTCCCTTTTGTGGTTTCAATAGTCCACATATACATTTTCCTAAGGTGGTTTTGCCTGAACCATTTTTGCCAATCAAGCAAGTCACTTCTCCCAAATAAGCTGTAAACGACAAATCATTTAAAATATGTTGTTTTTTATATCCAAAGGATATATTTTTCACCTCTAATTTATCATTGACAACATTAGAACACTTCTTCTGAACCTCAATCTGCTTCAAATCCGCAACTCGTAAACACAAATTATTTAATTCATCCTTAGAAAATATCTTAAAATCGTCCTTATCATACTTTTCATAAAAGCTTCCATTTTTTATCAGCCAATATTCATCAGCCAACTCTTTCAAATAGTAAAGCCTATGTTCACTGATTATTAGAGTTTTTCCATCTTCTTTTAGAAGCAATAAGATATTTTTCAGTTTTTCTATGGCTAAATAATCTAAGTTTGCAGTTGGCTCGTCAAGTAAAATAATATCCGTATCCATTGCCCAAGCAGACATAATCGCTATTAGTTGACGCTCTCCGCTTGAAAGTTTGAATACTTCCCTGTTTTTCAAATACTCCAAGCCAAATTTTGAAAAAGCTTCTTCTGTTCTTCTTTTTATTATTTCCTGGCTTAACCCTTTATTTTCAAGTCCAAAAGATACTTCCGTATCGCTTTCCATTGTAAAAAATTGACTTCTTGGATCTTGAAAAACGGACGAAATCAATTCTCCAACTTCTCCAATGTTCTTGTTTTCTATATTGTTGCTATTTACCAAGATATAGCCATTAAATATCCCATCATAGAACTCCGGTATTAAATGGTTTAAGCACCTAAGTAATGTTGATTTTCCACATCCACTTTCGCCACAAAGAACTATGCAATCTCCTTTTGATATGCTGCCAATTACATCATCTAACGACTTTTCCTTTTTGCCTTCATAGGAAAAATCTATTTTAAAATCTAAAATATTTTCGTCCTTCTTGCCTTTATCGTACATAAATTCAATACCTATTTATAATTTCATCAAATATCTTTTCCCAACCCGCCCCAATAAATTCGCCGAGCATTTTTGTGTACTCGATTGTCTCCTCTTTGCTATATCCTTTTTCAATCACTAATTTAAAAGCACTAAATTGTTGATTCATCAAAAGCTCTACCAAATCTAATTTCATCTCACTTATATTCGGGTCTATATTTTCCCTTATAAATTGTTTTGTTATGGAAATTTTTTTATTCATCATTTCACGAAATATTGCTTCTACAGAACTGCCTTTACTTGAGCAAAGTATTAGTTTGCACTCCTCGTAATATTTAAATAACACATCTACATATCCTTTGGTTTCTTTCTGAATGCTACGCAAAAAATGATCAAAGTTTTTATCTACGCAATATTCCCTATACGAGTATTCGTTCTCTTTTCTTTTCACACTTATAGCTTCTAAAAATTCTTTTATCAAACTATAAAAAAGTTCATCTTTCCCTTTATACCTTGTATAGATTGCTCCCGTTGTAACTCCCGCTCTTTTGGCAATATTGCCTATTGAAGCAGCCTGAAATCCATTTTGCAAAAACTCTATTTTAGCAGCTTCAATGATTGGTTTATCAAGTTCATGGTTTCTATTTGCCATGTCCATTCCTCCATTCTTACAAAACTTTAATTTTAATAGTATAATCAATAATCAAATTATCAATAATGATATTATTGATTATACATCAGTTAGTGTTATCTAACAATAGTTGTAAGATATTTTTTAGAAAATTTACTGATTTACATATTTATTTGTATGAAATAAAATAGTCGGTGCAGTTTTAAAACTACGCCGACCACAAAGTCATAATTTGATTTTTTCCATACTAGCTTTTTTCTTTTTTAAATATCGTAATTATACTCTCGCTTCTTCTCTCTTTTTCCTTAGCTTCTCTAGTTCATCAAGTTCCTCTTACGTAAGTTCTTTAGGTTCTTCTTGTGGCAATTCAAACTTGCCAATAAAGTTCAGGTATATTTCAACTTCCTGTGTTCTTTCATAGTTATCCCATTTACCATCGTGAACCAGTATCTTATCTACAAATTCATTTATCATTGGAGTTCTAAGTTCGCTAAAAACAGTATATTTCTTTACAAGTGATATAAACTTATCTGCTCTAATACTATCTTCCTCAAAGTTTTTTAATATACTTTTTGAATGTTCAATGGATTTTTCTAATTCCATTTGCTCTTTTGTGGTTGAGTACACTTTTTTTATAAATTCTTCTTCATTCAACTTTACATACTCGCTTACTTCTTTGATAGTCTCTAAAACTAATTTATTAAGAACTTCGTTCCTGATATAGTGTGATGAACATTTTTCTTCAAAATTCCCTTTTGCTAAGTTATATGTTGAACAAATATATTCATCTTTGATTTTTTTCTAAAGTTATTCTTTCTTAACTCAATATTACTAATATTTTTATAGTTACTCGCCGATTTTTGGATTTCTAGAAATCTGTTATTAGAAGTTCTTGAATTCCGATTTTCGGAAGTCTGGACTTTTGCTTTTCGGAGATCAGATTTTGTATTATTAGTAATATTTAAAATTTATATGTACCAACTTTTTAGAAAAAAAGAGCAGCCTTATTTAAGCTACTCTTGTAGAAAGTATAAAACGGGTTTTATCTTATTATATTTTTCTTTGTGTCTCCTCATACCAGTTGTAAAACTACTGTTACGTCCATGTAGTTTTTTTGGGTCTTTTTGACGTATCCTTCTTCATCTTTATCGAAGACAAAATGCTTATAAACTTATTAAAATGCAGGATTTCTAAATTTATATCTTTTGTATCAACGCTATAGTCTCCACATGCATTGTCTTTGCGAACATATCCACGAGCTTCACATCCTCAACCCCAAATCCGTTTTCTGTTAACATCTTCAAATCTCTCGCGAGTGTTGCAGGGTCACATGAGATGTATACGAGTTTTTTTGCGGTGGATTTAATTATTGCGTCGACTACTTTCTCATCCATTCCTTTTCGTGGTGGGTCAACAAGGATTACATCGAAGTGTTCTTGTGTGAGTTTTCCTACGACGTTTTCTGATTTTTCTTCAATAAACTGAATGCTTTCCAAGTTGTTTAGTTTTTTGTTTTCGTTAGCATCTTTTACTGCATCTTTTACGACTTCGACTCCGATTGTGTTGTTGCCATTTCCAATGTACATTGTTGTGGTTCCGATTCCGCAATATAGGTCTAGTATTCTATCATTTGCCTCTGCATTCATCATTTGTTTTGCTGTGTCGTAGAGCAAACTTGTGTTGTATTTGTTTACTTGGAAGAATGATTTGGGGCTTATTAAAAATGATAAATCTCCAATTTTATCTACAAATTGTTTTTTCCTATAAATCAAATCAAAATTTTTCTTTTTCTCATAAATTTCTACGATTTTATCGACAGTTTTTAAGTTTTCTAGCAATTGATCTGATATATAATCCATGGATATTTGGATTTCGTCGTTGTAATTGGATCTGATTTTAATTTCCGACACGCCGTTCAAATCGTGATTTCCCAACCAATTTATCATTTCATTTATTGCTTTTGATGCGATTTTACAAGTGGATATTTGTGTTAGGTTGTGTGTTTTTCTGTTGTAATATCCAAGTTTCCCGTTTTCCACTTTCAAATCTACTTTGTTTCTGTAATAATATTCAGCATTTGTGAGTATGTCGACATCTTTTATATCTAGTTTCGCGATTCGTTGCAATTTGTTGAGTACGGAATCTTTTTTGATTTTCAATTCTTTTTCGTATGTAATGTCTTGCATGCTACATCCGTCACATTCGTAGAAATGTGGGCAAAGCGGTTCTTGTTTATGAGGTGATTGTTGTATTGTGTTTGTTTTTGTTGCAAATATCAAATTCTTTTTTTCTTTTATTTTCTTTGCTTCGATTATTTCTCCGACACTTCCTCCATCTACGAACACTGTTTTTCCTTCGTATTTCGCGACACATCTTCCGTCATCTATCATATCAATTATTTCTAATTTCATTTAATCACCTCTTTATCTTTTTATTATATCAAATTTGGAAGTAAAAAAGATTGGGACCAATTAATCCCAATCTCAATTTACAATATTTTCGCTATTTTCTTTCAAATTGTGCGTTGTATAATTGTGCGTAGAATCCGTCTTGTGCTAATAATTCGTCATGTTTTCCTTTTTCTACAATATCTCCGTCTTTCATTACAAGTATCAAATCCGCGTTTTTGATTGTGGATAATCTGTGCGCGATTACAAATGATGTTCTTCCTTTTGCGAGTTCGTCCATTGCATCTTGAACGATTATTTCAGTTCTCGTATCCACGGAACTTGTGGCTTCATCTAGTATCAACATTGGCGCGTGACTTACCATCGCACGTGCTATTGTGAGTAGTTGAAGTTGTCCTTGCGACAATGATTGCTTGTCGTTTAAAATCGTGTCGTATCCTTGTGGAAGTGTTCTGATAAAATGATCTAAGTTTACTCGTTTGCACACATCAATCAATTCTTCATCAGTTATATTTTCTTCTCCAAATGTTATGTTTTCTCTGACACTTGCTTCGAAAACCCAAGAATCTTGAAGTACCATGCAGAATTGGTCTCTCAAATTATCTCTGGATAATTTTTTAGTATCAATTCCGTCTACCAATATTTGTCCGTCGTTTATTTCGTAAAATCTCATTAATAGATTTACAATTGTCGTTTTTCCTGCTCCAGTTGGCCCAACGATGGCTATTTTTTCTCCTGGATTTACTTTGACACTGAAATCTTTGATGATGATTTTGTCTGGATTATATCCAAATCTAACGTCTTTGAATTCGACTTCGCCTTTTGCTCTGTCGAGTTTTTCAGTTACGTTTTCTTCTTCTAATTCTTTTTCGTTCAAAAATTCGAACACTCTTTCTCCTGCAGCTGCAGCTCTTTGCAAAGTGTTGAAGCTTTGTGCGATGTCTGATAATGGATTGGTAAATAGTCTCACGTAAATCATGAACGCCACAATTACTCCGAATGATATTTTGCCATTAATCGCCAATGCTCCTCCAACTATGCAGACCATTACGTATGAAAAGTTTCCTGCAAATTGCATTACAGGCATCATAAGTCCGGACAGAAATTGCGATTTCCAAGCACTTGTGTAAAGTTTCGTGTTAGTTTCTTCGAATTCATCAATCATCATTTCACCAGCATTGTATGCTTTGATGACGTTGTGACCGGTGTAGACTTCTTCAATTTGGCCGTTGATATCCCCCAAGTTTTCTTGTTGGGCTTTGAAATGTTTTTGTGATTTTTTCATAATTATTATTATAACCACAAATCCCACAAGCGATGACAAAATCGTCGTTACAGTCAAAATCCCCGAGTTGTAAATCATCATTACTACGGTTCCTACTAACATCACAACACTTGTTAGCAAACTTCCGACAGATTGGTTCAAACTTTGGCTAATTGTGTCTACGTCGTTTGTAACCCTACTTAGGATGTCTCCAAAAGTCGTGTTGTCAAAATAGCTAAATGGCAATTTGTTGACTTTATTTGCGATTTTTTCTCGGAATGATTTGGAGATTTTTTGTGTAACATCTGCCATGATAAATCTTTGAAGCAAATTCAACAACAAAGACGATCCGTAAAATATAACAAGCATCATCGTGATTGATTTTACATTATCCATGTCAATTGCAGCCATCACAGGCTTTCCTTTTACCATTTTAGGAAGTCCTTTGGTGATTTCGTCTGTTATTAGTTTCAATTTATCTGGTCCAATTATTTGCAATATCGTTGCGATTACGCTTGCTACAACTGCTATTAATATCAATGGGAAGTAAGGTTTCAAATACCTTGCCATTTCTTTTAATGTTTTTTTGAATTTTTTCGGTTTTTCATTTACAGTTTGTCTAGGCATTTAATTCCTCCTCTGTCAATTGCGAGTAGGCTATTTCCTTGTAAACTTCACAATTTTTTAATAAATCTTTGTGCTTACCAATCCCAACGATTTGGCCATTTTCAAGTACGATTATTTGATCAGAATCCATGATAGATCCCACTCTTTGAGCGACAACTATCGTTGTGGAATCAGGGTTGTTTTCTTTGAGTTGATGTCTAAGCTCACTGTCTGTCTTGAAATCAAGTGCCGAGAAACTATCATCAAACAAGAATATATCAGGTTTTCTGTAAATCGCTCTTGCAATGGATAGTCTTTGTTTTTGTCCACCAGAAACATTCTTACCTAATTGTGCGATTTCATGATCGAATTTGTCCTCAAATTTATCTATAAATTCCATAGATTGCGAAGTATCCGCTGCTTCTTCTACCATTTTCGTGTCGGTGTTTTCATCTCCAAAAGAAATATTCGATTTAATATCTCCTTTAAAAAGGAAAGATTTTTGCAACACTGCTGCGATTTTTTCGTACAAGAATTTGAGCTTGTACTGTTTGATATCTACTCCTTGGATTTTGACGACACCTTCAGTCGAATCGTAAAATCTCAATAGTAAATTCAAGATTGTGCTTTTCCCAGATCCAGTTGATCCAATGATGGCAACTTTCTCTCCTTTTTTGACTTTAAAATCAATATTTTGCAAGATATATTGTTCAGAATCTGTATATTTGAAAGACACATCGTCAAATTCAATTTCATATTCGTAATCTTCATTTGAACTCTCAAGATTTCCATCTTTTATAGAAAGTTCTGTATCCAAAACTTCGTTGATACGTTTGGCAGAAATTTCTGCTCTTGGAACCATGATGAAAATCATGCTCATCATCATAAATGACATGATAACTTGCATTGCATACGAACTGAAAACAACCATGTTCGAGAACAAGACGAATTTGTCCATCATTTGCGCTGCATTGATGAGTCCCGCACCGATAAAATAAATCACGAGTGTCAACATCGACATGCTGAAATTAATCATAGGGAAAAGCGTCGACATCGCACGACTTGTGAACAATTGTGTTCTTGTCAAATCGATGTTTGCTTCATCGAACTTTCCTTCTCTATAATCTTCGGAGTTGTACGCTCTGATGACTGCAAGGCCTGTCAAATTTTCACGCAAAATCCTGTTGATGTTGTCGGTTAAAGTTTGCATCATTCTGAATTTCGGCATAACCATAACCATCAGTATTGCAACGAATACAATTAAAACCAAAACAGTCACAGCAGTTGCCATTGTCCATTCAAATCCTTTGTTGTAGATTTTCTTGATAGCCCACACTGCCATTATCGGCGCTTTTATCAAAATTTGTAAACCTATCACTATTACCATTTGAATTTGAGTAATATCATTTGTAGATCTAGTTATCAAGCTTGCTGTCGAAAACTCGTTGATTTCTTTCATCGAGAAACTTTCCACCTTGGAAAAAATTCTAGACCTCAAATTTTTGGAAAATGACGCCGAAATTTTCGATGCCAAATATCCTACAATAATCGCTGATAAAAGAGAACCAAATGCACACAACAGCATCCATTTGCCCTCTCCAACAATATCACTTACAGTGTGACCCGGACTTTCCACATACATCGTAATTTTCGACATATAATCCGGAATTTTCAAATCCAAAAACACTTGAGTTACGATAAACACCAAGCTCAAAAGAATTTGAATCCATTGTTTTTTGTTCAAATACTTAAATATTTTTATCAAAATCATCATCCATTTCTTTAAATTTTTCTTCGCAGTCTTTGCTAACCTTAGGCAAATTTTTGATAAGCTTGTCGATTATTCTGACGAAATTTTCAGAATCTTCTTCTCCTAAATAATCAAACATTTGACCAAGCGCATACATTATTTTCTTTTCAGTTTCAAGGGCTACTTCTTCTCCTTGTTCGGTCAAAGTAACCAAAGTTTTTCTCCTGTCAATTTTGTCATCAGTTCTGATTACAAGATTTCGTTGTTCCAATTTTTTGATAATAGCTGCAACTCTCGCGCTGGAAATTCCCATCGCAAGTTCAATTTCTTTGGGATAAGTCGAACCGCCTTCTGATTTTATAAATCCCAAAGCCATGTTTTCTCCTCTAACAGAATCGTTAATTTGTTTGTGAGGATGGTGTTTTCCAATGCTGTGAACGCATCTTATAACTTCTTTTGCTAATTTTTCATTCATAATATCACCTTTTTACCTAATACTATTAGAATTATACGACTACTAATAACCATTGTCAATGATTTTCTCGAATATTTTTCGATTTCGTTCAAATAAAAAACAACCACCAAGATATTCTTGATGGTTGAATTCGTATTTAAAAATAAATTTTTTAATCAAATTTTCTAAATTAAATTGACATCTTCGCCGTTCAAAACTTTCTTCACTGTTCTCATTGAACACATTTTGCCGCACATTGTGCAGCTATCTTCTTCGATTGGTTGAGATTCTTTTCTGTATTTTTTTGGTTTTTCGCTGTCAATTGCAAGTTCGAACATTTTTTCCCAATCCAAGTTAAAACGGGCTCTGCTCATTTCGTCGTCTCTTTCTTTTGCTCCAGGGATTTTCTTTGCTATATCTCCAGCATGAGCTGCAATTTTCGTAGCAATGATTCCTTCTTTCATATCTTCCAAGTTAGGTAGTCTCAAATGTTCTGCAGGGGTTACGTAGCATAAGAAATCCGCTCCTGTACTTGCTGCAATGGCACCACCAATTGCTGATGTGATGTGATCGTATCCTGGCGCAATATCAGTAACCAACGGTCCCAACACATAAAATGGTGCGTTGTTACAGATAGTTTTTTCGATTTTCATGTTTGCTTCGATTTGATCGATTGGAACATGACCTGGTCCTTCAATCATTACTTGGACATTTTTTTCGTAGGCTCTTTTTGCCATTCTGGATAGATTGATTAGCTCTTGAATTTGCAAATCATCTGTCGCATCGTTGATGCAACCTGGTCTCAATGCATCTCCCAAGCTTAGTGTCACGTCGTATTTTTCGCAGATTTCAAGTATATCGTCGTATCTTGTTACAAGTGGGTTTTCTTTGTTGTTAGCAATCATCCACGCGAATAATAATGATCCACCACGTGATACGATTTTTGTGATTCTGTCTGTTGTTTTCAAATGTTGTGCGATATCTCTTGTAAGTCCAACGTGAATTGTAATGAAATCCACCCCGTCTTTTGCGTGTTGTTCCACAACTTCCAAGAATTCTTCTTCAGTAATATCCTTCAATTCTTTATCCAACATTCCCACACAATCGTACATTGGAACGCTTCCTATCATTGCTGGAGAGTAATCGATAAGTTCTTCTCTAAATTTTCTTGTCTTACCGTAATTTGACAAATCCATTATCGCTTCTGCATCCATGTCGATTGCCACTCTAACTTTTTCCATTTCTTTTTCGATGTTGTAGCAGTCTTTTGAAATACCTAAATTCACGTTAATTTTTGTTTTCAAACCTTCGCCAACACCGTGTGCATCCAATGATTTGTGGTTTTTGTTTGCAGGAATAACCACGTATCCTTTTGCAATTTTTTCTCTAAGAATTTCTACGTCTATATTTTCTTTTTGCGCTACTCTTTTCATTTCTTTTGTAATGATTTTCTTCTTCGCAGCGTCTAATTGAGTTGTATATTCCATAAATACCTCCTAAATTAATTTGGAGACTGGAAAAAAATAACGGATACACAATCCATGTATCCGCAAAAAACATTCTAAGTTCTTCCCTTCGCATGCATTATCATGAGCAGGTTTAAGGGTTTCTAAAAAGATCTCAGCGTAAAGCACCCCCAGACTCCGAATATATTATAACACAAACTTTTAATTTAATTCTACAAGCTTGATTTTGTCGTTTTTCTTAATAATTCCACCCTTTAAAACTTTGCAGAAAATTCCTTCCGTTGGCATAATACAATTGCCAACTTTTTGTTTAATCGCACAACCTTTGTGACATTCTTTGCCTATTTGTGTCACCTCAAGCACGCATTCTCCAATCGTCAACACTTGACCGACAGGAAGCGTAAATAGTTCGATGTTTCTCGTTGTGATATTTTCTGCGAAATCTCCATCTTTCAAATCAAGACCCATTTCGCGCATTTTGTTGATGGATTCTTCTGCCAAAAGCGACACTTGTCTGTGCCAATTTCCAGCATGAGCATCTCCAACCAATCCGTGATCCACTTTTAGTTCTGCAAATTCTACAGGTGTCTTCACAGTGCCTTTTTTCTCGCTGATATTCACATCGATGACAACTGCCTCATCACTGTCCACACTTCTATTGTAAACGCCGCTTTTGCCGCCTTCTTTATGAAGTAATTCCACATTTGTAATTCTCATCGAACGGTCAATTGCCTTGCACATATCATAAATCGTAAGAGCCGCTACACTTGCAGCAGTCAAACTTTCCATCTCAATTCCCGTTTTTGATTCTGTGTTTGATTGAACGAAAATATCTATAAAATCATCTGCCAATTCAAATTTAACATCAACACCTGTGATGAAAATATTGTGACACATTGGAATAATTTCTGATGTTTTCTTCGCAGCCATAATCGCCGCCGTTTGTGCGACACTCAAAACGTCGCCTTTTTTGATGGATTTTTCGGTGATTTTTTGCATAGTTTCTTTTTTCATATAAATCCTACTATGAGCCACAGCAACTCTTTTAGTAGTTTCCTTTTCAGATACATCCACCATTCTTGGCAAACCATCTTCATTAAAATGAGTTAAATCCACATTAACCTCCTATAGTATTCATATCCCTTTTGTTGAAGTTACCTTCTTCGAGATAATGTCTTTCTGGTTTATTGTATATTTCTTGCGTGATTATTTGTCGTATATCCTCGCCATTTCGAATACAATCTTTCAAATTAATCGACTTATTAGAATGCAAACACATCAACAAATTGCCCTTGCAATCCAACCTAACTCTGTTACATTCCGAACAGAATTTGTGAGAAATCGGATTGATAAATCCCACAATCGCACCATTTGGATTGGTATAATATTCTGCGACCTTCGATTTTTGTGAATATCTGTCAATTTTTTTAAGATTGCCAATTTTTTTGATAATTTCTTCGTTCGACACGTAATCATCAGATTTTCCAATCGCTTCGCCAATAGGCATCAGCTCGATAAATCTCACAATCACACCATCCTCTGCGAATTTCACAAAATCTTCAATCTCACCGTAGTTGAAATGTCTCATAACAACGGTGTTGATTTTGATAGGTTTCATATCCATTTGTTTTAATTTATCGATGGATTTCAAAACCTTTTTCAAATCTCCACCACGAGTTATGTCGAAAAATTTATCCGCATGCAAAGTATCCAATGAAATGTTGAATCTATCAACACCATTTTTTCTCAAATCATCAGCCATGTCGTACAATTTGATAGCGTTGGTAGTCATGCAGATTTCTTCGATTCCCATGTCCTTGATGCCTTTTACCAAATCCAATATTCCGTTTCTAACAAGAGGTTCACCTCCAGTTAAACGCACTTTTTTTATTCCCAAATCTTTGAAAACTTCTACTATTTTCAAAGTTTCATCTATAGTTAGAATTTCGTCGTGATTCAAGTGCGTGATTCCTTCTTCTGGCATGCAGTATTTGCATCTCAAATTGCACTTGTCAGTCACCGAAATTCTCAGATAATCTATCTTTCTTCCGAGAGCATCTTTCATTTTACCACCTTTATATATTATATCATATAACGCTTAGCGATAAAAAATTCCCCAACCTGATTTCTCAAATTGGGAAATTCGTTCAAATTATTCTTTTAATAAAAGTTCCTTTGCTTTTTCTAATCTTTCTTTCATAGAATTGATGTGAGATTCAGACACATTATCTTGATTGGACAATCTCTTGATACCTTCTTGCAAAATATCAATTTCGTTGTCGTAATCCTTCATGCTTCTGTAAACACTAGCATAAGAACTGTAAAGTGCAGGAGTACACAATCCATTTTCACGAGCAGTGTCGTAGTTTTTGATTGCAGATTGGAAATGAGAATCCTTTCTGAATTTTTCTCCTTCGTTCCAATATCTCAAACCTTCCTTCGCACCCTTTGCTGGATCGTCCAAGTTTTTGATATCAAACACAGCAACTCTACTGTTGTGTGGGTGAATTACAACTTCTTTTGTAGTCTTGATTTTGTTGAAAATCTCATCCAAGCTGTCCTTGTTCTTTTCTTTTAATTTCCTCAACACATCCATCATGTGATATACAGGAATTTTCTTGGAAAGTTTTTGTTGTGCCTTGTCCTCGTATTCCTTAACCTTAGCTATGGAATCATCGCCAATGTAGACCCAAGCAGTTACATCATTTGCAAATTGGTCATCAACTATTTTAATGTTTTCGTGTTCCAACAAAGATTTTGTTTGGTTCACATATTTGTCCAAATCATCCTTGTAAATGTTCGCGATAATTTCATCATCAACGCCCTTTTCAACCAAGAACACTGATTTCAAATTATCCAAGTCAACCTTATCGAAATCATCATAATCCATATCCAAATAATGTTGTTCGTATTCAGAAACATACAACACTGGTGCTTGTTCAAATCTGTAGTTTGGTGTAGTAACTGACTTCAATAATCCCGATTTTCTAGTAATCATATTAGGAGTCACACGATTGATAATCACATTGTCAGTTTCCTTCAACACTCTCTTCAATTCTTCTTGTTGCAAATCACGTGCCTCGTCTTCTTCCAAGTTGTCCTTGATTATTTTACATTCTACGTCTAATTTTTCCTTGATTCTTTCTCCATGATAAGTTTCAAATCCGAAAGACTTGGAATCATCACCATAACCATATCCAACATAGAAGATTTCTCCAGTATCCTTTACGCTCCACTCAAAAACATACCAATCATTTTTGCGTGCTTGGCTGTTAGTTTCTTTTTCTTCTGAAGAAAAAACGCTTTTTAATTTATCAAATATACTCATAATATCCTCCAAATTTTAAATAATACGATACATCAAATAAAGTCCCGCTAAAATGATTAAAATGAAAAACAAAATATCGAAATTTCTGTGTTTAATCGCACTAATCATCTCGAAAACAATCAAAATCAACACAATAGCTATTGCCGCGTAGATGAAAATATTCGACAATGGCGATATCAACGCGCTTACAAGTCTAGGATAATTCGTTGCGAACTTCAATTCCACGATAAACAGAATTACACCTAAAATCATAGTTATAAATTCGTATTTGTATAATTTATTTCTCAATTTATTCATAGTAGTGCCCCCCAAGATGTTCTTTACATTACTTTGAATATTCTTTATCTTATTATACCATATTCAATTAAACCCATTAAAAAAACGCGAAAATTTTTGCAAACTTTCACGCTTGATTTTTATTATGACAAATTAAAAATAACAAACCTTAATGCACGAATATCTAGACTCCACAAATTGAAGATTTCTAAATCTCAAAATCCTAAAATCGTAAGCACGCTAACGCTTACGCGGTACGATTTTTGACGGATTTTTTCGATTTGAAATCAAAACAATTTGTTCCGTATGATATTCTTAGCATTAATGGTTTGTCATTAAATACTCAATATTTAATTTTTCTAATTTACTCCAAAACTGGTGCCATCAATACTTTTCCAGTTCCTCTGTACACATTCACAAGTCCTTCACCACTTGTAGCGGAACCTATCAATGATTTGCCAGCTCTTTCAACTGTAAAACTCAACGAGCCACTCCAAGCAATCGCCATGCTTCCATCTATTTTCAACACGTCATTGTCAAGAGTTATCTCAATCAATTCTTCTCTTGGAACATAAGATTCCAATGCGACAATTCCTGTTCCGTGAAGTCCAAGGTTAAACAATCCTTCGCCACCTGCAACAGCCGATGAAATACTTGATTGCATGATAGCTTTGTGTTCCAATTCAGAATCGCAAGCCAAGAACAATCCATCTTCAATGATGATTTCGTTGTTCCAATCATCTGCATCCAACAAAATAATGTGCTTGTATGTAGGTTCCAATACCAAAAGCCCATCACCTGTGTATTCTGGTTTGATTGCACTTTCTCCAGTGACCGAACCACGCAAAGCTTTTTTGAAGAAATCTCCAGCCCCTTTTATTCCAGTAGTTGAATTGACATTTCCAACCATCCATTGCATAGCTCCTGCTTGCACAGTTATGTTTGATTGGGAAACATCGCACACCAATTGTCTTCTTCTGACATTCATTTCAGATGCGAAGTAAGAGCTTTGTGCTTGTTCGTAATCAACCGACAAATCCCTCTTGTATTCTACAACTTTAAACGCTCAATTTTGTTCTTTGATTATTACATCATCATTATCTTCAAAATTTTTAACTTTAAACATATAGCACCTCTTTTCATGAATATTATATCATATTGTTCAATTTCCAAATTTGAATTTTATTGTATTTGTTATATAATAAAAATTTGGCAATCCGAAAAATTTATTATATAATTTTACAAAAGAAGGAGATATTATGACAAAAAAAATATTACACACATCCCTTGCATACGTCGCAGTGCTAACCGGTGCAGGCCTTGCAAGCGGACAAGAAATCTTGCAATATTTCACAGCTTATGGCAAGTCTGGTTTGTGGACTGCGCTATTTGTTTTGTTGTTGCATACATTCATCGGAGCGATTATTTTGGAATTGGGCTCGTATTATTTTGCAGATGAGCACAGCGATGTTTTGGATGAGATAGCATCCAAAAAATTCACGAAAGTATTCGACATTTTACTTATCTTAACAGGATTTATAATCGGGTTTGTAATGCTATCAGGTGCAGGATCCAACCTCAACCAACAATTTGGACTAGCTCCATGGATAGGGTCTTTGATTTGCGCACTACTTGTAATTTTCGTAGGAATGATGGATTTTGAAAAAGTTACGAGAATTATCGGAGCATTCACACCAATTATCGTGGCGTTGATTTTAATCGCATCTGTCTACACAATCGTGAAATTTGACGGAAGTTTTGACCAATTGGATCCAATCGCAAGAACTATTCCGAAAAATTTTGGCAATCCTTGGCTTTCTGTAGTCAACTATTTTTCATTGTGCATGATGGTTGGTTTGAGTACGGCATTTGCTATCGGTGGTAACCACGTATTATCAGAAGAAGCCAAAATAAGTGGACTTTTGGGAGGATTTATCACAGGAACAGTAACATCGCTTTTGGCTGTTGTTTTGTTCATGAGAGTCGACATTTTAAAAGATTCAGATCTTCCAACGCAAGTTTTAATCGAAGAAATCAACCCAATTCTTGGTTTGATTATGAGTTTGGTAATTTTCGGAATGATTTTTAACACAGCAATCGGCTTGTATTATTCGTTGGCAAAAAGATTTTCGAAAAGTAATCCTGCGAAATACAAAATGTATTTGATAGGATTCGTTACTGTAGGATTTTTCCTAAGCTTTTTAGGATTCAGAAAACTTATAAGCATCACATACCCTATCATAGGTTACGCTGGTATTGTATTGATACTATTCTTGATTTACGCATACATCAGAGATTTCAAGAAAATAAAGAAAGAATCCAAAAGAAGATTCAAAATCTTGGATTTGTTGGAAAAGAAATACGACGACGATCAACATTACAGCAAAAAAGATGCCAGCAAAGTAAAATCCATGATTAACGATTCAAACTTGGACAACAAAGTCTTGAAAGAAGAAATGGAAACAATGGCAGAAGAAAATCAATCAGATGACGATGATGAAGAAAATACTGAAGAATAATTAATTGGCTGCACTACTAGCAGCCTTTTTATTTGAAATTTTGTACTTTAGAAAATCCTCTCTCACTTCTTCTCAGTAATTTTATTTGTTATTTTCTTGCATCATCTTTTTATTAATGATATACTAGTTGAAATATTTTAAAGCGAGGAGATAATATGAAAACCAACAAGAAATCATTACTTAAATTTCTGATTCCATCGATTATTGGGATAATTATCTTCATGATTCCCGTAAAATTCGATGGCAATTGGACAATAATAGTCAAAATTTTCGCTGATTTTATCGCCAAAACCATCGGCGATTATCTACCAGCACTTTGCACAATAATAATCACGATATCATTTGTCATGAGCGTCTTGGCAAGTTTCAAGGTCAAATTCATCAAAGAAAACAAACTTTTGGATCAGACATTTTCCGTAACAGGCGTGTGGCTAGTTCTAAGAATTCTAGGATTTATCGTCGTGTGGATGGTCGTGTTGAAAGACAAGCTACACTTTGGGAAATTTTACGACATGATAGTCGCAGATGAATCTGCCACATTTATCCTCAACGATTTGTTGACATCACTTGTAATTATTTTCGTAATCGCCAGCATGTTACTACCACTTTTGTTGGATTTTGGACTTTTGGAATTTATCGGTGCGATTTTCACCAAAATAATGCGACCAGTATTTTTGATTCCTGGACGTGCTGCAGTAGATTGCATCACAAGTTGGATTGGTGATGGAACATTAGGAGTCATGCTGACTTCAAACCAATACGAATCTGGATATTATTCTGCAAAAGAAGCCGCAATTATTTCTACGAATTTCTCTGCAGTTTCTATCACATTCAGTCTGATTGTCTTGTCCCAAGTTGACATGGTCGACTACTTTGGAGTGTACTACCTATTGGTATGCTTAGTCGGAATCGCGTGCGCAATTATCGTACCAAGAATTCCACCATTGTCACTCAAAAAAGATGACTATTTTGTAGAATCTAATCAAGCAAATGAAGATATATCGAAAAATTATTCTTCATCCGTACAATACGGATTAGATTTGGCAATCAAACGTGCAGAATCTCACAAAGGAATCGGAGAATTTTTGAAAAATGGAATCGAAAACGCATTTGGAATGTGGTTTTCAGTAATGCCTATAGTTATGATCATAGGAACTGCATCGCTTGTACTTGCCAATAACACGCAAGTTTTTGAAATCCTTGGAAAGCCATTCTTGCCACTGTTGAACTTCTTGAAAGTTCCTGAAAGCTTGGAAGCATCCAAGACAATGATTGTCGGATTCAGTGACATGTTCACACCATCCATCATAGCCGCAAGCACAATTCAATCGCAAATGACCAAATTCATCGTGGCGACAATCTCCGTAACACAATTAATCTATCTATCAGAAGTCGGAGGACTTATCCTCGCATCGTCAATCCCTGTTAATTTGTTCGAATTATTCGTCATATTTATAGAACGAACAATAATCTCACTTTTGATAGTAGTCCCAATCGCACATTTGATATTTATGTAAACAAAAACCAGAGAAACATTCTCTGGTTTTTTTGATTTATTCTATTAAAAATTCACCAATACATTCAGCTATTTCAACTGGCTTTTCAGTGTGAAAATCATGTGATGTATTTGGGACAAATAGTGATTTTATATTTTCTTGATTATTATTTTTCTCTACTTTATTTTTCTTATATTTGTATAAATCATCTGGTGTATCAGCTAATAATAACAGCGTTTTTTCTTTTATATGCATGTCAAAAACATCCACATCTTCTTTGAACTTTATATAAAGCAAATTAGAAATTGTGTCAGCATTCATCTCAAGACTATTTTCTTTTATATACCTTCTACTAAATTCAACTTCTTTTTCCGCTGTTGTTTTCGTGAAATCATTCGTAATAATTGCGCCATCTAAAATAATTAATTTATCTGGTTTTATCCTTTCAATATTTCTAACCAATAAATCTGCACCTAGTGAATATCCAATAACTATTGAATTTTTTGGTATCTGAGTTTCTATCCATTTTTCAAAATCTTCTTCGTTTTCTACGTTCACATCTATATTTGAAAATTGTCCTGGTAAATTGATATATTCAATAGTATAACTGTACTTATTTAATTCGATTTCAAGATTATTTACATTTGATTTGTCACATCCCAAACCAGATAACATATATATTTTTTTTGCTACTTCTTTTGTATGATTCATATTTATTCTATTGTCCAAGTAATCGTAACAGTGTCTTGTACATCAATGTCATCAGCCTCGATGTCTATGTCATATGTCGATGCCGCTTCACAAACCATCAAATCATCCATCGGAGATGAATATATCTCGATTTCTCCCCACGAATAATCTATGTTAAGTATTTCCTTCAACTTCACACCAGAAGCCTTCGCCAACACCTTTGCCTTAGTTGTGGAATCTTCTACAGCTTTTTCTAGCAAATCATTCTTGACCTTTTCCTTGTCCTTTACAGTGTGATTAATTTCAAACTTCACTTTTACATCGCAATGCGCCAATTCGTACAAAACTTTTCCTAATATCTTATTGTCATTATCAAACTCAATATATGTGCGATGCTCGTATTTGTAACCTACGAATCTGTCCTTGTAGTCATCATTTCTGTCGCGATATCTCTCGTATTTCGAATCAATCGAAAAATGCGTCGTCTTCAAATTCTTCGGATCAATCCCCGCCTTTTCCAAAGCGTCTCGCAACATTTTCGTGTCATATGTCGATTGTTCAATAGTTTCGTCATAATTCCAGCGCAAACCCTCAGCTTTTATCGTAACCTTGATAGTGTCAGGCTTCACCGAAATCTTGCCCTTTCCTTTTACGCGAATAGTTCTTTCCATAATAATCTCCTTTTGATGATAAATTTATCCTACAACCTCGTCGATATACTCCGCTTCATCCAAGATAAAATTAATAATTGTTCTTTATTAAATCTTTTAAGGTATACTCATTGATTGCATCTGAATGAATTTTATAATTAATCTTGGAAATTTCTCTATGAAGATTCCAAGTTAATGATAGCTTTGAGGTTTCATCTTCCTTCAATCTTTTATATATTATTATATAAAAATGAGTTGGTGAATTCAAAATTGTAACATTTCATATATGCTAAAAACAGAGCGAAGGTTTCATTTGTTTCGCTCTATTTTAAAGTTTTTATTATGTATTAAAAAATCGGGTTTGATTATCAAACCCGATTTTAGTTTAATATTAGTTGTCACTTCTTGCGAATCCGTTTTTCATTTCGCAGCTTGCTGTGAATAAAACGTCGTGAAGTAATTTGTCTGTCTTTTCTTTTAAGAAATCTGCCATTTCTTGGTTTGCTTTTTCAAGTAATTCATGAACGTTACCTGAGTTTTTAGCAAATTCTTCGTCGTATTTGTTGATGATTTCGTTGGATTTAGATTGAACTGCTCCTTGATATCTTTCGATGAAGATTGCTGTTTTGTTGAAGTGTGCATCGCAAAGTGCTGCTATGATTCTGTTAGCCCAGTAGAAGTTTTCTGATGTTGCTTTTACTACTTGATCACCTACATAGCTTGGTGTTGTTTCTACGTTTGCGTAGAATGCAACTGCTGCGTTGAATGCGTTGCTACCGAATGACAACCATTGAATTGCTCTAATTTCTTCTGGAGCGTATGGTCTTATTTGTGTGAAATGTGTTACGTTGTCACGGCTAATTCCCAATGGACGATACATTCCACGGTAGTTTGGATCTCCGTGTTTTGCGTAGCAATCATAAGGTGTTCCTTCGTAGTGGCTAGACAATATTGTCTTCATATCTTCAACTGTGATTTTTCTTTCTGGTACCATTGCCCATGGCAAATCGTCAGATTCTGGTGTAAAATCAGCATCTTCTCCATCCCAAATCAATGTGTTTGGATTGAAATATCTAAGCATAATCCATGCTCTTGGTGTGTTGTATGTGTGATCTGAATGATCATGAGATCCGTATGCTAATCTTGGATTTACATAATCTTCTTGATCTAAGAATAAGTGATGTTTTTCGGACCATTCTTTCAAATCTTTTGAGCACATGAATTCTTTTTGTTCACCATAAGCATCGTCGAAATCAAAATAATCAATTCCCAATTGGTTTGGCATTACAACGTATGCGTCATCAGGAACTCTTCTTGCCATCCAGTGATGTCCACCTATTGTTTCCAACCACCAAATTTCATCAACATCTTGGAATGCGATTCCGTTTGATTCATAAGTTCCGTGTTCTTCTAATAATTTTCCTAATCTTTCAACGCCTTCTCTTGCAGAGTTGATGTATGGAAGAACAAGAGTTACGAAATCTTCTTCGCCAATACCACCACATTTTTCTTCTTTTGTTGGGTATTGAATCAAAGGATCTGCTCCTTGAACTCTTGCGTTTGTAGTGATAGTTTCAGTTGCGCTCATTGAAATATTTTTTTCGTTAACGCCTGATGCTGCCCAATCTCCTTCGAATGTGTCAGAGTTTGGAAGAGCTGTATATCTCATAGGATTATCCGGTAAATCTACCTTGCATCCTGATAAAACTGATTCGTATTTTCTTGGTTGATCTTCTGGTTTTACAACGATAAATCTTTTTGCTGTAAAAATTCCAGAAGGAGAATCTTCACTTCTTGAAATAATTGTTGAGCCGTCAAAGCTCGCTTCTTTACCTACTAATAGTGTAGTACATGCCATAATTTTCTACCTCCTAAATGTGATATCCTTTTCTAATATCCAATATCATTATACCCCTTTTTCTATATTTTTACACCACAAATAAAAAAAACCCCGAGATATTCTCGGAGTCAAATTTAATCTGTAAGAGCTTGCATCAATATTTCTCTAAATTTATCGATATTGATTTTAGTGATTACTTTGCAGTTGAATTCGCCATTTTCTTCTTTTATTAAATCTCTGTAGCTCATTCCTCTTGTTTCGTCGTTTTGCACATCGATTTTGATGTACATGTCTTCCGTTTCGAAAACTTCTGGATTATCAAGAACGATTACTGAACAAGGATCGTGAATTCCTGCATCGTTTGATGCGTAGTATTTCAAAATTCTGTGTGCAAATTTGGTTCTTTTCGTATCAATTGTGTCCAAGAATTGGATTTGCTCATCAGTTATGCTGGCTTTTTGTGTAATATTAAGTCCTGCCATGATGAGTTTCACGCCACTTTCAAACACGATTTTTGCAGCTTCTGGATCTACGAAGAAATTAAATTCGCTGAGGCTTGTTACATTTCCTCTTGTAATTGAGCCACCCATGATGCTAATTTGTTCGATTTTTTCCTTGTCTTCTGGAAAAGTTCGAAGCAATAGCGCGATGTTTGTAAGTGGTCCTACTGCGATGATTGTGATTTTTTCAGTCGATTTTTGAATGATTTCGTGCATCATTGTAACTGAATTTTCGCTTGAAAGTTCTCCTACATCGTCTGATTCAATCATATCTCTGAATCCTGCAATTCCATCATCTCCGTGAACTGTCGCAAAGAAAGGCTCTCTTACAAGTGGCACTTCTTGTCCTTTTCCCATCGGAACATTTATATCCAATAATTTTGCCAAGCATTGCATGTTTCTTGTTGTGTGGTCAATTGATACGTTACCGCTCACCGATGAAAGCGCCAACAAATTTAAATTTTTTGCTTTTTTAATTGCAAATAATGCCGCTGCATCATCCACACCTGGATCAAAATCCAATATACAATTAATCATTGTGTCCTCCAAAATCTTTGATGTAATCTACAAAATCATCCACCGACAACAATTTTTCGTTCAAATTAATCGAATTGCAAAGTCTTTTGATAACTGGCGGTTGGATGTATGCTTTTTGTAGTATTTCGTCTTCGTCAAAAACTTCCTTCTTATCTGCGTCTTTGATGATTTCCTTGTTGGACATTACGACAACTCTGTTGAAGTTTTCAACGACAAATTCCATATCGTGCGTTATTGTTATGATTGTTTTGTTCAAATCGTGCAAATGATCGATGACTCTTTTCAAGCAACTCATCGAATATGCGTCTTGTCCTGCAGTTGGTTCATCAAATATGAAAATATCACAGTCGTTTGCGATTGTAATTGCAATCGTGATAAATTTTCTCGTACTAAATGGCAAATCGTAAGGATGATCGTCCAAATATTCTGAAAGCTCGCAAATTTCGCACGCTTGTCTGACACGTCTATCCATTTCATCTTCGTCGACTTTCAATGCTCTCAATGAAAATGCAACTTCATCGTAAACTGTTGAGTTGAAGATTTGATCGTTAGGATTTTGGAATACGTAGCCAACTTTTCTGGAGATTTGTGCTGTTGTCATGTCTTTTGTGTTTTTGCCCTCTAACAAGATTTCTCCAGAACTTGGTCTCAATAATCCATTCATTAATTTGGCGCAAGTTGATTTGCCGGCTCCGTTTTGTCCTACGATTGCAACTTTTTCTGAAGGATACACAACAAAATTCAAATCGTTAATCGCTTTGAATCCGTTAGGATAAGTAAAGCTTACATTGTTAAATTCTAATTCGCTCATTAATCTTCCTCCAATTCTTTCTTGCATTCATCCAAAGTAATAGGAACTTTTTTGAAAAATCCCGGTTTTACAGTGTTCATCTTGTAGGCAAGTTTTGAAACTATTGGCATAGATACATTACTTTCTTCGATTTTGTCATTTGATAAAACTTCGTGAGTTTCACCGTTGAAGATAATTTCTCCATCGTCCATCACGACAACTCGATCGGCATATTCTGCTATCAAATCAATTTTGTGTTCAACCAAGATTATAGTTTTGTTTTGTGATTTCAAAAGTTTTAAAATGTCGAATATTTCTTCAGTTCCCAGTGGGTCTAGCTGACTTGTAGGCTCGTCAAATATTAACACTTTCGGATTCATGACGATGATTGAAGCTATCGCAACTCTTTGCGATTGTCCACCTGATAATTCGTTTGGATTTTTATCTTGTAAATCTTCTATTTTAAGTAATTTAATTACATCAGTTACTCTTTGTTTGATTTCTTCTCTTGGAACTCCCAAGTTTTCGAGTCCGTAGGCTATTTCTTCGAATACAGTTTTCTTGATTCCAGAAATTTGACTGAATGGGTTTTGGAATACAAATCCAACTAATTCCGCCATTTCTCCACGTTCGATATCGTCGATGTTTTTGTTGTCAATTATTATGTCGCCCGAAATTTCTCCTTGAACGAAATCCGGAATTATTCCTCTAATAATGTTGCACAAAGTCGTCTTGCCGGAACCATTTTTGCCGATAATTCCTATGAATTCTCCTTGTTGAACGTACAAATCCAAATTTTTTATCGTTTTTTCTTGTTGAAGTTCATATTTGAACGAAACATTTTTAAGTTCTATCATTATTTAAACCTCCACACCAATGCCAACACAACCAAGGCAATGAATACGTAGAAAATTATTCTGTCTGTAGTTGTTTTCTTGATTTCTTTGAGGCATGTTTTTTCGTTTTCGGATGCAAATCCACGTGCTTCTAGCGTAATCGTCTTTTCATCTATTTCTGAAAGTGAAGATATAATCAAAGGTCCAAGTGAAGGGAAGAACGCCTTCGCTCTGTTTTTCAAAGAGCCTGTAGTTTCAATTCCACGCGCTTCTTGGGCTTTGATGATTTTGGAACTTTTCTTAATCATTTCAGGAATCATTGTCATTGTTGCCATGATAACATAACTTGTAACGTGGCTTACATTTTTTTCTTGAAGTGATATCATCAAGTCTTCGATATCTGTAGTTTCGAAGAATAATAAAAACAATGTTATAAGTGTAAGAATGAATTTAGTTTGTTCCAAACCATTTAATATCCCGTTAAGTGTCACTCTCATAAATCCTAAATTCAAATAAACGTGTTCTGTAGATTTGTCCAATAACAATTGGAATAAAAACATTATTAGTAATACGAATAACAAAACTGTCCACAATTTTTTGAAATATGGTTTGAATTTATTGTCCAATAAAGCCAATATCAAACTTAATGGAAGTACGAAAAGATACGCAAATTGCCATGGCAAAACCAACGAAATAATAACTGTAACTATCACTATAAAAAGTTTTGTTGTTGGGAAAATTTTAGATATCATTTTGCACCTCTCACGTATTTGTTCTTCTTTTCTTTTATGTATTCTAGTCCGTTAGGATATCTCAACAAGTTTCTGTTCGGAATGGATTTGATTAGAAAATACACTGCAAAAGAAGTCAAGAATTTGTCCAAAGTTTCTGTAAGAACTGTTGAACCAAGCACTGATTGCCATAATCCTTTTCCTGTTGCAACCAAAAACGTCGTGATTGCACTTGATCCACTTGCACCAGTAACACCACCGAAAACCAAAACAGTGATTGGCGCAGATGTAATCATCGCCACAAGCCAAATAATAATGGCTACTACAAATGTTTTCTGTGGAGTTTTGAACATTCCTCTCTTACCGCAAAAACCTGCCACCAAGCCAATCGCACCACTTACAATCATGTATGGAAGTTGTGTTGGATTTGTAACAGATGTCACGATATTTGTGACAACACCTGTAAGAAAACCAATCCATGGGCCGCACAACACACCTGTGAATACAGTTCCAATAACATCCAAATAAACGGGCAATTTTAATGCTGCAGTTAAATTTGCACCAACAAAATTGATAGCTATACCAAGTGGAATAAGTAAAATTACCGACAAATTATAGCTAGTCTTAGATTTAGATTTCATAAATTCCTCCTATAAATTTTGCGGAAAATATTTCCCGCTGAATAAATTTTATCATAATTTGGAGAATTATTAAATCATTTATCGTTAAAATTATTAACAAAAATTTTGTATTGCTAAAATATTTAATTTGAAATTTACAGAACTCTTAGCATCCCCTTCTTGTTAGGAAATTCTTTGAAGTTAAATTTTTCGTAAAATTTGTCGTAAGGAGTGTTCGCCAACAAAATAATATAGCTATCCTCGTCATAATTTTCGTCCAAGTATTTATTAATTTCATTCATCAAAATCTTCCCAAGTCCATTTGATTGATAATCAACATCCACCATAACATCAGTAACCACAAGACTAATCGCCCCATCGCCGACAACTCTTGCCATCGCAATTAACTTGTCGCCATCGTAAATTGATGTGATGAAAAGAGAATTTTCGATTGCAACTTTTACATTCTCCTTCGATTTTCTATTTCCAATACCAGATTTTTCACGCAATTCGTTGTAATCATCTGGACTAACCGCTGCATTTTTTATAACGTATTTTGTGTTCATAATTCACCTCACAAATATTATCCATTATTTTCTAATTTTTGACAAAAAAAAAGATATCAGCTACTTGCCAATATCTCTAAGGTTTATTTTGAAATTTGAGGATTCTTTTTTACAAATTCAATTTTCAAATCCATTCCCAAGCCATCAGCTAGTCTTTTCAAAAGATTTATACTTGGGTTTCTGGTTCCATTTTCTAATTTGCTAATGTCTGATTGATCAATGCCAGTTTTTTCTGATAATTGCTTTTGTGTTAAGTTTTGAGATGTTCTTGCAGAAACTAAAGCTCTTATAATATCCATATCTGGTTGAATGTTCTTATATTCATTTGCAAATTCTTTATTTTTCAATTGTTCTTTTAAATAATTATCAAAAGTCTTCATTTTTTGTCCTTTCCGTAAAATCATCTCTGTATTTTTTTGCTTTTTGGATTTCAGCTTTTGGCGTTTTTTGAGTTTTCTTTACAAATCCATTAGTTAATATAATTTTTTTATCGAAATAGAAAAAATACAATACTCTTGTAATATCTCTGCCTTGCTTTGCCCTGAGTTCAAATATACCATCTTCTAAGTGTTTGCTATAGGGTTCTCTTAAATCATTACCAAATTCTTGCAATATTTGAATCAATCCAACTACTTTTGCTTTCATTTTAATAGGTAAATTATCCAAAAACTTTTCTACTGGTATTTCGCCATTTTCTTTTTCATATAATATTACTTCAAAATCATTCATATTTACCTCTGATTATATTTTATGTTATATATCCCATATTGTCAATTGAATTTTCTCACAAAAATAAGCGCTATTACAGCGCCCATTTTACAATTTCATTGACAGAGAAACCAATCCTCTTTCTTTGTCTATTCCAATTATTTTTACTTTTACAGTGTCACTTACTTCGCACACTTCTCTTGGGTTTTTGATGTAGGAGTTGCTCATTTTGGATATGTGGCAAAGTCCATCTTCTTTTATTCCAATGTCTATGAATGCGCCGAAGTCCACGACATTTCTGACTGTTCCTGTGACTATCATTCCTTCTTCCAAATCGTCAATTGACAATACATCTTGTCGTAGAACTGGTTTTGGCATTTCATCACGTGGATCTCTACCCGGTTTTTTGAGTTCTTCAATTATATCTCGCAAAGTAGGTTCTCCTACTTCCAATTCCTCTGAAAGTTTTTTAACATCAATATCGTTCAAATCGTATTTCATGATTTGTTTTGCGATTTCATAGCTTTCTGGGTGAACTTCTGTGTTGTCCAGTATTTCTTCGCTTTCAGGAATTCTCAAAAATCCTGCGCATTGTACGAATGCTTTTGGTCCAATTCCTTTTACTTTCAATATTTCTTGACGATTAGTGAATGGTCCGTTTTCTATTTTATAATCCACGATGTTTTTCGCAGTTGTTTTCGTAATTCCAGATACGTAATTCAAAAGTGCCGAACTTGCTGTGTTTATGTTGACACCAACTGTGTTTACGCAATCTTCCACTACTTCTTCAAGTGATGATTTCAATTTCTTTTGGTTGACGTCGTGTTGATATTGTCCAACTCCTATCGATTGTGGAGAGATTTTAACCAATTCTGCAAGTGGATCTTGAATACGACGTGCAATTGAAATGGCGCCTCTGATTGTTACATCCAAATCTGGAAATTCTTCGATTGCAAGCTTGGATGCAGAGTAAATACTAGCTCCTGCTTCGTTTACAATTGCGTAGAATATTTCGTCGTCAATTTGCGCCAACAAATCAGATACGTATTTTTCTGTTTCACGAGATGCAGTTCCATTTCCAATTGCGATTAGTTTTACGTTGTATTTGTCGATAAAGTTTTTCAAAGTTTCGTCTGCTCTTTGGATTTGTTTTCTGGCATCAGTGACATAAATTACCGCACTGTCCAAGAAATCTCCGTATTCAGAAATTACAGCGACTTTGCAACCAGTTCTAAATCCTGGGTCAAGTCCAATGATTGCAGTTTCTTTGATAGGTGGCTGCATCAAATAAGGTTTCAAATTGCTTTTGAATACGCCGATTGATTCGTCATCTGCCATTTCTTTCATGCTTTGGCGCACTTCTGTTTCGATTGATGGAACGATCAATCTCTTGTAGCTATCTTTGACTGCTTTTTCAATCAAATCGTAAGTTTCAAAATCATTTTTCCTTGCGATTTTTCTCATAATTTTGAAAATATTGTAATCGTCATTTAAAACGAATGAAACTTTCAAGAATCCTTCCTTTTCTCCTCTAAAGATTGCAAGAATTCTGTGGGCTTTGACATCTTTTACTTTCTCAGAAAAATCGTAGTACATCTTGTATGTGCCGGATTCATCTTCGTTTTTTTCTTCAGTTTTCAAAATCGCCTCTGTAACGAAAGAATTACGAACGATATCTCTGAACACTTTTTGTTCCGATACGAATTCTGCTATGATATCCAAACTTTTCGCTACAGCATCATCAACTGTTTTGATTTCTTCTCCGTTGATAAATTCTGAAGCTTTTTTCTCGATTTCTGCCAATGAATGAGTCTTTTCCATTATCATATCGGCAACAGGTTGTAGTCCCAATTCTACAGCGATTGATCCACGAGTTCTTTTCTTAGGCTTAAATGGAAGATAAATATCTTCTAATTCTGTCAAAATAGTCGCTTCGTCGATTTGTTTTTTCAAATCTTCTGTTAGTTTTCCTTGCTCATCGATAAGACGTGTGATGTCGCCTTTTCTTTCTTGCAAGTTTCTCAAATATGTAAGCCTATCGTTTAATTGTCTCAACGTTTCGTCAGTCAAATTTCCAGTGATTTCTTTTCTATATCTGGCGATAAATGGAATAGTGTTTCCCTCATCTAACAATTCAACCGTCTTAACAACGTTATCATATTTTATGTCTAATTCTTCTGATAATTTTTGTAGTATATCCATTCTCTTCCTTCTCTTTTAATAAACTATAATCTATATTTTAACATTATTTTATTTATTTTTCCAGATTAAAGCATTTTGAGGTAAAATTTTAAAAACCACCAAGCGTATACTTGATGGTTTGGTCGATTATTTTTTAAATAACTTAGCGTTTTTTTCTTTTTCTAATTGTTCCAAGAAAATCTCTTTTTGAATCATGTGAGTTTTTCTGATGGATCCTGCAATGTCTGCTACTAACATGAAAATCGTCGAAGCCGACACGTAATAAAAGTCGATAAATGAATATTCGATGAATCCTCTTGATGGAGGTGTCATTTGTCCGATGAAAAGCATCATAAATATCGCTACGAATACAATCGTAAAATTGAATTTGAAAATAAATCCATGAAAATATCCAAGTAACGCTGCGATTGCCAAGAATATCATCAAGCAATGGTCAATCAAAAATCCATGCGCATGAGACAATGTGTATCTGATGATTATCATGAACAATATGTAAATCAACGAGTAAATAATAAGTTTGGTGTTTTTTGACATTTCAAATCTCCTTTTGTAAAAACATTTTCCAAATAATTTTACCAATCACAATTTGTGATAGTTTACTATTATTTTACCATATTTTTTTCATTTTTGAAAAGCCATTTTGAAATGTTGTCTTCGCTTTTTCTTGAAAATTTGTAAAATTTATATTAAAATTAACTAATAACTAGGAGGCTATTATGAAACCGTATATTGTGGGAGTCGCAGGTGGAAGTGCTTCGGGTAAGACTGAAATCGTGAAGACTTTGAAAAAACATTTTGAAGATAAAATAGAAATTATTGAACACGACAATTATTATTTCGCTCATGATGATTTGACAATGGAAGAACGCGCGAGTTTGAATTACGATCATCCGCAATCTTTTGAAACGGATTTGTTGATTGAACACGTTAAAAAAATTATTAATAATGAAGAAATCAACATTCCAACTTACGATTTTACAATTCACACTAGAAGCTCTGATACTTTGAAAAAAGTTCCTAAACCAATTGTGATTGTCGAAGGAATTTTGGTCTTGGAAAACGAAGAACTTCGCAATTTGATGGATATGAAAGTTTTCGTTGACTGTGACGGAGATGTCAGACTCAAAAGAAGAATTACAAGAGATGTTGTGGAACGTGACAGAACTATTGAATCGATTTTGACTCAATATATGGAAACTGTAAAGCCAATGCATGAACTTTTCGTCGAACCTAGCAAGAAATTTGCCGATTTGATTGTGCCAAAAGGCGGCAAGAATAAGGTTGCGATTGAGGTGCTTATCAATCATTTGGCTACGAAATTATAAAAAAATCATTTTGCTATTGACTAGAATTTAATTCTAGTATACAATCTTTATAACTTAATAGAAAATTATGATTGTGACCAGTACCGATTATTCGGGAATTACAACACATGAGTTTTCAAGGTAGTTTCATACTTTGCATGGAACATGAGCTTTTGATTAGAAAGGTGGTACCGCGTAGATTCGCCCTTTCGTGTCAAGAGTTTTTTTATTTTATAGGAGGAGTTTATGATTAATTACAAATTTGAACACGAAAATGTGTTCGACGAATTGGTAGCGCGTGGATATTTTGAACAAGCTACTTACGAAGATGAATTGAGAGATTTACTTGGAAAAGAAAGAGTTCCATTTTATATTGGATTCGATGCAACTGCAGATAGTTTGACTATTGGCCATTTTATTCAACTTATGGTTATGATGAGAATGCAAGCTCACGGTCACATTCCTATTTGTCTTTTGGGTGGTGGAACAACAATGATTGGTGATCCTTCCGGTCGTAACGATATGAGAAGTATCATGACTAAGGAAGTTATCGACGAAAACGCCAGAAGATTTTATTCCCAAATGACAAGATTCATCGATTTTGGTGAAGACAAGGCTTACATTGAAAACAACAAGGATTGGTTGTTGAATTTGAATTTCTTGGATTTCATGAGAGAAATCGGCGTTCATTTTTCTGTAAATCAAATGTTGACTTTGGAAAGTTACAAGAACAGAATGAAACAAGGTCTAACATTTTTCGAATTTAGTTATATGTTGATGCAATCATACGATTATTTGGTATTATACAGAAAATATGGTTGTAAATTACAAATGGGCGGCTCTGATCAATGGTCAAATATTTTAGGCGGATACGATTTGGTAAGAAAATTGGAAAATGACAAGGTTTACGCGATGACTTTCAAGCTTTTAACTACTGCTGACGGAGTTAAAATGGGTAAATCACAAAAAGGCGCTGTATGGTTGGACGAAAACAAAACAACTCCTTACGATTTATTCCAATACATGAGAAATGTTGACGACAGAGATGTGGAAAAATTCTTGTTGATGTTGACATTCTTGCCAACTGATGAATGCAAGAGACTTGGTAGCTTAGAAGGAAGCGAAATCAACAAAGCTAAGGAAGTTTTGGCATTTGAGGTGTGCAAATTAGTTCACGGCGAAGAAAAAGCAGAAGAAGCTCGTCAAACAGCAAATGCGTTGTTCAATTCAAATGTTGTTGATGAAAATATGCCAACAACTGAAATGAAGGCTTTGGATTTTGAAAATGGAATTGGTTTGTTGAATTTATTGACAATGACAGGCCTTACTCAATCAAACAGCGAAGCGCGTAGACTTGTAACTCAAAACGGTATTTCTGTTAATGACAACAAGGAAGCTGATCCTAAAAGAGTTATCACAATTCACGATTTTAACGACGATGAACTTATTATCAAAAAGGGTAAGAAAGTATATCACAGAGTAAAATTAGTATAATATAATAATATAAAAGAAGAAAACCTCGGCGATTTTGAATTGATTTTCAAAGTCTGATGGGGTTTTGTGTTATAATTAAGTAAATTTAAAAATATTTGTGGAGGTACATATGAAAAAATTATTCAAATTTTTAACTAGTAGAATAATGCTTCTTGCAATTGTATTTATCATTCAAATTTCTCTATTAGTTTATTTGATTTTAAGTTTTCAAAGAAATTTTGTGTATGTGTACACACTAAACATTATAATATCCTTCGCTTTTACGATAATGGTGGTCAACACCGATGTAAACCCGAGTTTCAAACTAGGATGGCTTATTCCTATATGGATATTTCCGTTGTTTGGAGCGGTGTTCTATTTGTTTTTCAGAAGAAACAGATTCGTTCGTGCACAACAAAGACGAATGGACACGATAAGTTCAACGTTTAACAACCATATCTTGTCAAATGGTAATGTAATTGACGAGCTTGAAGGAGACTCCAAGTCAATCGCAACTTACATAAACACAACAGCTCACGCTCCAGTTTTTTCGAAAACGAGTTCGAAATATTTAAAAAACGGCGAAGTTTTCTTTGAATATTTGATGGAAGATTTGAAAAACGCAAAGGATTATATTTTCTTGGAGTTTTTTATAATCGAAGAAGGCTACATGTTCAATAATATATTGGATGTTTTGGAACAAAAGGTAAAAGAAGGAGTCGACGTCAGAATTTTGTACGACGATTTCGGTTGCATGACGAAACTTTCGCGTAGATATTACAACAAACTAAAAGCAAAAGGCATCAAAGTTCAAGTTTTCAATCCGATACGAGTTCTACCAATGCCTCGTCACAACAACAGAGATCACAGAAAAATCATCGTTATCGACGGAAAAGTCGCTTACACTGGCGGATTTAATTTGGCAGATGAATACATGAACAAAATCCAAAAATTTGGATATTGGAAAGACACAGGAATCAGAGTTACAGGTGATGGTGTGTGGTCATTTACGATAATGTTCTTGTCAATTTGGGAATTGTACGATGACAATGAGCTCGACTACAATTATTATTTCGAAAAAACTGTCCCAGATGTTTCTGAAAACGAAGGTTATTGCCAACCTTATACTGATTCTCCATTAGACGATGTTCCTGTTGGAAAGGGAGCGTACATGCAATTGGTATCTCGTTCCAGAAAATATTTCTACATTACAACTCCGTATTTGATTCCATCAGATGACATGATCGATTCCCTAAGAGATGCGGCGTTAAGCGGTGTCGATGTCAGAATCATGACCCCTGGAATTCCCGACAAAAAATTGGTGTACATGGTAACAAGAACTTACTACAAGCCACTTTTAGAAGCAGGTGTTAGAATTTTCGAATACTCACCAGGATTTTTGCACGCAAAAAGTTGTATTAGTGATGACAAATACTGTGTCATTGGCTCCATCAATCTCGATTTTAGATCATTGTATCTACACTTTGAAAATGGAGCGATGTACTACGATTCACACATAGTTGGTGATTTGAAGGAAGATTTCTTGGAAATGCAATCACAGTCTCGAGAAATTTTTACAAGACAATTGGAAAGCCAAAGCGTGTTTAGAAAAATTATATCCGTAATTCTAAAAGTATTCTCGCCAATGATATGATGAAACGAAATAATCTAATCGATACGTTAAGGGGATTTGCGATTGTAAACATGGTGATTTATCATTTGCTGTTCGATCTTGTTTACATGGAAAATTTCAAAATCGAATGGTTTGTAAATACACCTGGAATGATTTGGGAGAGATTCATCTGCATTAGCTTCATTTTAATATCTGGCTACTGCTTCAATTTGTCCCACAATCACAAGAAACACACATTGACACTTTTAATCGTGGCAATGATTTTGAGTGTTACGACGTATTTTTTCGCAAATGAGTTTTTCATAGTTTTCGGGATAATTCATCTATTGTGTGCAGCATCCTTCTTAACGACTTTTGTCGACAAATTAACCCTTAACAAAAAAATATTGTGTGCCCTATCTTTTGTGATGTTTATTTTAACTTACAAAATAAGCGCTCATCCAATGGATATAAGTAGCAATCTGTTTAGTTTCGTTGGGTTTTACAACGACAAATTCTACAGCGGCGATTATTTTCCATTACTACCTTGGTATTTTATGTATCTAGTTGGTTATTGCGCACACGATTTTTTAGATATAAAATTAAATGTAAGAGAAAATGTATTATCAAAAATGGGCAAAAAAAGTTTGATGATTTATTTAATTCACCAACCTATCATAATGATAATTGTACAAATCGTAAAATTTTTAGGAGGATTCAATGAATAAATTCAAAAAATCAATCGTAATGTATCACAATAATTCAGGACAACAAGATATATTTGAATTATTGTCTCAATGTAGCTCTAATATATTAAAATTATCAAATGAAACAGTGTTTTTCCAAAGCGAAGAACAAGGTGATTTTTACAAAAAATGTGAAGAATTAAAAGATTTTGATTTGGTAATAGTAGTCGGAGGCGATGGAACAATAAACGAAGTCATCAATGGATTATATGATTATGACATGAATCCGGTTATCGGAATTATTCCTGGAGGATCGTTCAACGATTTCTCACGAACTGTGAATATTGGAGCAAATCCAGAAGAAGCAAGTAAAAATTTATTGGATGCAGAAGTCAAAGAATACGACTGCATTTTAAATGACGACAAAATCGCTCTAAATTTCTGGACAGTGGGAATGGCATCAGAAAACGCACAAAAAATGCAAGATGCTGACAAATCAACTTTTGGTGTCTTGACATATATTCCGAAAATTTTTGAAACATTAACACAAGACAATTCATTTGATTACGAAATGGAAATCGACGGCAAAACTTTAAAAGGAAATGCCGTTATGGTATTTGTCGTTAATGGGTTGTATTCCGGTGGAGTTGAAATTCCAATATCTGACATCAGTCCAAGCGATGGAATATTGAACGTATTTGTAGTTGAAGAATCCAACATCGCAGCATTCAAAGCAATGTTTGGACAATCAAACAGCCTTGATTTTAACGAACAAAACGAAGGCGTTCAGACATTCAAAGCAAAAGAAATAAAGTTCATCTCACCTGAAGGATTAGTAGCAGATACAGACGGAGAATTGTACCAAAAAACACCATCAAACATCAAAGTAATAGAAAAAAGATTCAAATTCTTATCGAAACCATTTGAACAATAAATTATAGTAGAAAAGCTAACTCAAACGAGTTAGCTTTTTTTTAGGTTAAAATTTTAATATAAAAAAGAGACCATCTAAATGGTCTCCAGTTTAATCTAAGGTTAAAACAATATTAAGGGAGGAGATTGTTTCTTGAGATTAAACTTACTTTGTTTATACCTATATAATAAACTATGAATGTGTACTAATTATGTTCAAATTAGTAGAGATTAATTTTTTTGTAAAAACGCAGCACAATATTTTTATGTGCTGCGTTTTAACTTTATTTAATCAATTCTTTTACGACTGATTCATCTATTGAGTTTTCTCCACCAAATACATTAACTTTTTCAAATTTTGAGTCTTTGATAGCTTGTTTTGTGCTTTCTGGTACTTCGTTTGATTCTGCTAATAATATTGGGCAGTCAATGGAGCCTATTACTAAGCTGTCTGCAAAGTTTGTTCCGTTTGCGATGTTAACTTCTTTTCTATCTTTGAAGCCGTATTCGTAAATTTTCTTTGCTGTTTCGTAACGGTTTGCTCCGGCAATTCTTGTAGGGTTTGGTAGTTTGTTAGCTACTTCTTTGGAGATTGTCTTTTCTCCACCTACAATTATTGTGTTTTTGATTTGTTTCAATACTTCTTGTGTTGCTTTTGGTATGTTGTTTGGTTGTACAAGTAGTATTGGCATGTTGTTTTTGTTTGCTAGAGGAGCTACTGTCAATGCGTCTGCGAATGTTTCTCCGCTTGCGATGACTGCTTGTGTTGTTCCTGTACGTTTGATGATTTCTTGTGCAATCTTAGCACTTGTTTCGTATCTGTCAGAACCAGCTATTGTTTGTAGGTTGTATTTAGATAGGCTGTTTTTAGCTTCATCTACTGATTGGTCTCCACCTATTACAACTACATTTTTTGCTCCAAGTCTTTTGATTTCTTGTGCTACTACTGAGTCTAATTGATCTTTTTTAACTAGCAAGATTGGTGCTTTTAATGCTTTTGATAATGCTGATGCTGATAAGCTGTCTGCGAATTTTTCGTAGTTTGCTATGATTACTGTTTCAGCAGATTTGTAGTATTTCTTGGATACTTCTACTGCTGTGTTGATTCTGTCAACTCCTGCAACTCTTGTTGTTGCTTTTGGTGTTTGAGCTGGTGTTTCTGGTTTTGTTGTTCCAGGTACACTTGGTGTTGTTGTTCCAGGGTTAGCTGGGTTTTCCTTGCCTGGTTGTTCTGGTTTTGTTGGGTTTTCCTTGCCTGGTTGTTCTGGTTTTGCTGGGTTTTCCTTGCCTGGTTTTGTTATATTTTCCTTTTCAAAATCTTTGCAAGCATCTTTTATTGCTTCAAAAATTCCTTCCCTATGATATTTTGCTCTATCATCAACTTTTCTGATTTTTCCAAGACTATCTACATTTGATTTCAAAATATCTGAGTAATTTAGCCCTTCATAATCATCCAAAGTCTCCAAGGCTAACATATGATAACCTTCATTATCTTCATCAACATTCAAAATCTCATTTCCGTACTCGTCTTTTTGTCCTTTTCCAATAGTATAAGACATATCTAACACATACAATATTTTGCCGTTTTTGTCAAAATACACATTCATTCCAATATAATAGGATGGAATTGGAAGTGGAGTTTTAAGTTCAAATTGGCCTTGTTTCATTATTGAATCTGCCATATTCCCTTTGTTTTCAACAATATTAATAAGATTTTGTAATTCTTTTGTTAAACGAGTTAATTTATTATCCACAACAGCTGAATTGTTATATGATTTTTTTGCGTATTCAAGTTTATCTTTCAAAATCTCAGAATTCTGTGGATGATTTTTAATAGTTAGTTCTCCTTTTTTAATTAATGAGTCTAACTTATAGCGATTTATAAAAAACTGAGTATCATGGATGTACTTTAACTTAGCACCCTCAGATAATTTGTCTTGTTTTAACAGCTTTTCACCCTCAGCCTTCATATCTTCGAATTGCTTTTGAGTATCATCTCTAAGTTGTGTTAAATCTAACTTATTTAATTCATCCAAAACTTTTTTCAAATCATCTTTATTTTTCGTAGTTTCTTCAGGATTAACAACAAAATTGTTCCCATCAGCTAGTGTTTTTCCTTTTATTTTAACTAAAACTTTTTTGTAGTTATCCTCAACTTTGTTATCGTCAAATGCGTTAAATTTTATTTCTTTGATTTTATTCGAAAAATCAATCTCTTTTAAATTATTGTGTCTGAATGCTTCTTCTTTTACACTTTCCAAATTTTCGGGCATTGTAACCTTTGTAATGCTATTTTTGTAAAAAGCTTGAACAGGGATTTCTTTTAGTTTTGTTAATAAACTCAAATCCAATTCATCTATTTTATTGTTACAAAAAGCCATTTCTCCTATTTTTTCAACTTTATCGCCCATAAACATTACATTTTGTGCATCGTTATTTCTAAAAGCTGAAATTCCAATTTCCCTAACATTTGGATAAATCACTATTGCAAATAATTTATTAATATGAAACGCACTACTTCCAATTATTTCAGTCTTTTCGCTTAATTCAAGCGTTTCTATCTTGTTATTCATGAATGCTCCGTCTCCAATTATTTTAAGAGCTTCTGGAGCTTCAAATTCAGTCAAATAATTAGACTGGAATGCAAATTTCCCGATTTTTTTCACAGTTTTTGGAAGTTTAATGCTTTTCAAATCGTATTTGTTTAAACTACTACCTTCAAAATCCACATTTCTAAATGCATCATCTCCTATTTCATCAATAGGATATTTCCCATTCTTTTCAGGAATTACAAGATCCTTATTCTTACGAACTTTTAATTTCCCGATACCAGAAAATCCTAAAACTTTTCCCTTATCAAACACAAAATCTTTTTCATCCCATTTTGAACTATCCACATCTACTGAAGTTGTCTTGTCTTCTTCTGTCGGATTAACAATGGAAGAAGAATCTTTGTTGTCCACATTTCCATTTGAGAAAAGCACAACTTTCATTGCGTAGTTTTCATCACCAAGGTTTCCATTAAATGCACCTGTCTCAATTTTTTTCACACTATCTGGAAGTTTCACTTGCTTAATTTTATTATCTTCAAAAGCTTGTTCTTTTATAATTTCCAATTTTTCACAATTAAATTCTAATTCTGTAATTTGATTAGATTTAAATGATCTTTCTCCTAAATTTGTTAAATTTTTAGGTAAAATAAGTTTGCCTTCTATTTGATTATAAAAAAATACTTGATCTCCCAAAAATTCCAAATTATCTGGTAATTTTATAGTCTTTAAACTTAGATCTGCAAATGCATAATCACTAATTTTAATTATGCTGTTTGGTAAATTAACGCTTTTAATATTTTTATTTTCTCGAAAAGCATCTTGTCCAATATAAGTATATCCTTTAGGAATCTCTACAGATTCTATGTCTAATTGCCCGAAATCTTCTCCAAGCTTTTTAATTTCGTTTCCATCAACATCTAAGTTGTTAACCTCTCCATTTTCGCCTGCTCTTTGAGTATACTCGTCAATCTCACTACTCTTATCGTGCACAAAAGCAAAACTTGCTATTTTTTTCAAATCTACATTTTCTTTGCTTTTTGTTGGTAGCACAACATTTCGATTTCTTTTTAGCTTTTGCACTCCGCTTTTTGAAAAACCGTATACAGTATCTCCCACAATCACAAAATCATCCGCTGTATATTTGTCATCCGCTGCTTTCGAATTAATATTTAATCCAAAAATCAAAGCAAATACAAAAACTAAAGAAAAAATAATCTTCTTTTTGTTCATAAGAACCTCCTATTAAATTATTAATGATATTCTTTATCATCTAAAGAACTTTTTCATTTTACTATAATTTCAAATTCTATTCAATGATATTTGTTATCAAATTAATTCTTACAAGAATTTCCTGTGCTTCATTTTTTCTAATTAAATTATCTTGAAATAGCTAAAATAAAGTTCGTTATTTCTTCTATTTTCCAATAAAAAAACAGCTCTTAATAAATTAAAAGCTGCATTCAGTAAAATTTTCTTAAATTATTTCTCCACTATCCCCATCAACTCATTCTCGATTTCAAGCATAATATGATCCCAAGAATGATTCAATACTAATTCGTGGATTTTTTCTGGTATTGGTTCTTGGTTTTGAACTCTGATTATTTGTTTTTCAATAGCCTGTGCCAATCTGTCGACGAATGGTTCGATTTCTGATTCGTAAGGCCTGTCGATTGTTTTGAGTCGTGGCATTTTGACAAATTCGATGGCTGTACTGTTATTTATTTCGTCATCTAGTGTTTGGATGAGTCCTTCTATTTCTGTTACAACGACTCTCATTCCACAGCCCAATGCTTCGATTGCGATAAGTCCCAATCCTTCGTAGTAGCTTGGAAGTACATATATGTCCGATGCTCTCATTTTGTTGGAGAGGTTTTTCTGACAAGATGTGTTGTGCAAATCGAAGTGAAGCGAGTTTGCCGTTTGGTCCCACAACTCAATTTTTGTTTCTATGTCGACATCTCCAACTAATGTCAATTCCAAATTATCGTATTTTTCTTCTAGCTTTTTGAATGCTTTGCAAAGTTCATACACTCCTTTTGCGTGCGATAATTTTCCTGCAAACAATAGTGTAATTATTTCGTTGTGCGGGTCTTCTTTTCTTCTGTAGAAAATATCGCTGTTGTAACCACCGCCCATTACGACGATTTTTTCTTTGTCGATTTCAAATATATCAGAAATTGGTTCTACATCTTTTTTGCTTAATGCGAGAACTTTTTTTGCACGGTTTAAATTATTCACACATGTCATGAACAATTCTGGGTTGAGGTTGGTTTGTCTGATGTCTGTTCCGTGATTTAGTAATAAAACAGGAGTTTCATCGAAAATATCTAACACAAGACTGCTTAGCATCCAACAATGATGAGATACGATGACATCTGGCTTGAATTCTTGTTTTGCTTTTTTCAATTGTTTCGTGAATTCATTTGTCCAATCTTCAATCATATCGTGTGTCATATCGCTGTATTTTGTGGAATCGTACGGCATTTCATCGCTCATTCCAACTATTGGAAAATTCAATTTTTCGCTTTTAAATTCCACGGGATATGTTTTAATTGTTTCATCCCAGTTTAATTTTATATCATCTTGTATTCCAAAAACAGCAGCATTTTCATGGTTTTGTTGCATAAATTGAATTACATTTGTAAAATAAACGCCGCTTCCAGTTTGCTTCGGAAGTTGTGCGATTACGTGTAGTATTTTCATTGAATCATCCTTTTTATTATTATTCTACATCTATATTATCATAATGGCATTTTAATTGCTTTAGTTATTTATTGAAAGTTTTTATAAATCATTGATTATGTTTGTTGTTTAATGTATAATAGCATGTATTATTTTGATTAGGGGGCGATTATTATAGAAAATTTAAACGAACAACGATCAAAACTTCTCGGCAATGAATCCATTCCAAAATTAATCTGGAAATTTTCAGTTCCAGCGACTGTTGGGATGTTGGTTCAAGCTTTGTATAATGTTGTAGATAGAATTTTCCTTGGTGCCGGTGTAAATCAAATGTCCATTGGTGGCGTTTATTTGATTTTCCCGATTTTTTTATTTTTGATGGCATTCGGAATGTTGATTGGTGTGGGTGGCAATTCACTTTCTTCAATTAAATTCGGTGAAGGCAAGAAAACAGAATCAGAAATAATCCTCGGCACGTCTATGGTTTTATCTATTATTTTTGGGGTTTTGATATCAGGGATTTTTCTTTTAAATTTAAAATGGTTTTTGAAGATTTTCGGCGCAAGTGACACTTTGATGCCTTACGCTTACGATTATGGAAAAATTATTTTGTATGGTGCGCCTTTTCAAATGGTTGGTTTTGCGATGAACAATTTCATTCGTGGAGAAGGCAATCCTAGAGCTGCGATGGTAACTATGTTTATCGGTGCGATTTCCAATATTATTTTGGATTATATATTCATCTTCCCAATGCAAATGGGAGTAAAAGGTGCTGCATGGGCGACAATTATTGGTCAAGTTTTATCTAGTATTTGGGTTGTGAGATATTTCCTTTCAGATCGTGCGTTATTGCGTTTGACTAAGGAAACTTTCAGACTCGATTTTCATTTTTGCAAGCAAATTTTCGCACTAGGAGTGTCACCATTTGCGATGCAACTTGTAGCTAGTGGTATTAATATTATTTTCAACAATTCCCTTAAAATTTACGGTGGAGATTTGGCGACATCATCTATGAGTGTTATCTACAGTGTCTCACAAATCGCATTCATGCCGATTTTCGGTATTAACCAAGGTATTCAACCAATTTTAGGATTTAATTTTGGAGCGCACAAATACAGACGTGTTCAGCACACTCTAAGAATTGCAGTTGTTGCAGGAACTGTGTACATGGTTTTGAATTGGGCATTCACAATGATTAGACCAGATTTGTTGGTGAAAATTTTTATTTCAAGACCTGAAGATTATGCAGTCATCAAGGACATCGCAATTCCTGGACTTAGAATTTACAATTCGATGATTTTCATGCTTGGATATTCCATAATTGGATCGTCATTGTTCCAAGCAATCGGCAAACCAAAAATTGGTTTCATATTGACAATGACAAGACAACTTATTTATTTGTTGCCGTTGATGTTGATTTTCCCAAAACTTTTCGGACTAACAGGCGTGTGGTCAGCGATGCCAGTGTCTGATGTTTTATCCACATTAACTACGACTTATTTCTTGGTTAAATCTGGATTTTTGGTTAAAACAATTCACAACGACGACGAATTTGTTCTCGGAATTTAAAAAAGGTTTGAATATTGGGTTTCCAATGTTCAAACCTTTGTTTTTTTAGAATATAAATACTGAAACAAGAATAGACACTACAGCCGTTATCATTATCATAGGTAGTTTGTAATCAGAAGATGTTTTCTTGAATGATCCTTTATTGAAAATCGCAAACGTAGCCGATGCTACTACAAAAATTGTAGCTGCTATTTTCAAAAATCCTACAGCATCAAACTCATTTGTCCTGAAAAATCTGTATATTGTTATCAACAAAACATATCCAATACAATACGCATATAATTCCAACACTCCAAATATATTTTTTTGTTTCAATTTTACCTCCTTATTTTCCTGCAACTGTTACATTATCGAATGCAATAACTGCTGGTGCTAAGCTGTTCTTTCGAGATTTCAATTCTTTTGAGAAAATCATAGAATCTTGTACGTCTTTTACATTTAATGAAATTGATCCACCTGTTATGAATGATTCCACACCATCTTTTACAAGTCTTGCAAGTCTGAATTCTCCACCGAAATCTCCTGTAGCGCTGTCCATCAAAAATGATGAGAACGCCAACACTTCAATGTAGTCTTGTGATTTTAATTCTTCGACAGAAATATCTCCACCACACACCTCGAAAACTGGCGATTGTCCCATGTTTTTAACATTCAAATAGTAACTGAACTTTGCGTTAGTAACTAAATTTTCAACAACTCCATTTTTGTACAAATCATACTCTACAAGTTTTTTACCTTCTGAATCGACAGGTCTTTTGTTGATTGATGTCTCCAAAATCGGATTGATTTTCATGTTGAAGTTTACTTTTGGATTTTCTCCGAAGAATCTCTCGCCTAATTTAGCAGAGCTGATTTGTTGATAAATCATGGCATCTCTCGCTTGTTCGTAATAGTAATACAAGAATTCTTCGACAGCTTCGTTTGATAAAAGCACTCTCATATTTACCATTTTTTCATTTCTAACAGCGCTGGATCTTTTTTCAGTTTCCAAAAGTTGTTTGTCGACGATTTCTTCGATTTTCGAATAATCGATACTTGTCAAATCATATCCGTTGAATATTTCTACAGGTTCATCACCAATGTTACAATCAGTTACGATTTCAAATGTAAACTTGTTGGATGGATATTCTACATCCACACCCTTTGATGTAACGACATGCTTGTGATTTTCGTAGGCGAAAATTTCGCAGGAATTTACTTTTGATTGGTAGCCGTAATCTTTGTAGATAACATCGTGAACTTTTTTGAAATTATCTGTCAAATCTTCGCACACTTTGATGTCTTTTAATGTAGCATATCCTTCTTCTTTTTCTGGAAGTTCATAGTATTTGTTCTTGACAAACTTCGCTGCAAAAGCAGTTCTGTCGATTTTTTCTTTGATTTCGTCTTCACTGTCATTTAAGTTCAACACAACTGTGCTGTCACCTTTGAATTTGTCTCCGTTTTCTTCAAAATCAACGAACACCCTCACAGATGTTTCGTTAGTCACGCAACTTCTATTCATGTCCACCTTGTCTTTTATCAAAAAAACTTCGTTAGATTTGGACACAGTGTTGACAACTATCCAGTCGGTAATTTTTTCGTTTTGTTTTAATATATTAATTAATCTTTCCATTAACTTAAAATCCCCTTTGCCTTAATGTATGATCCACCAGTCGATGTCTTAACCCATTCTTTCCAGCCTTTTCCACAATATCCTCCACCAGAAAGTACAAGTCCATTGGAAACTTGTGTGATTGATTGCAATAAATCTGGAACATATCCTGTCAAATAAACTGGGCTTACGATTTTGCCTGTTAATTTGCCATCTATAATTTCACGGCCTTTCATTGCAACGCATTGAATTCCCCAGTTTTTCGGATCTTCCATTCCTGATGAGAAACCTTCCAACAAGTATCCTTTGTCAACAGATTTAATCATATCTTCAACAGAATCTTCGCCTGCTTCAAAGAAAGTATTAGTCATACGAGTGTATACTTTTCTCTTGAAAGATTCTCTCTTGCCATTTCCTGTGGATTCTTGTCCCAACAAAATCGCAGACAATTCATCGCACATTCCATGACGCAAAATTCCCTTGTCGATAATCACAGTATCTCTTCCCAAGTTACCTTCGTCATCGAATAGATAGCTTGACACTTCGTCGAAAGCTGTTGCACCGTCATGCATGATTATCTTGTCGCTTGCAACTCTCTTGTCTTGGTATTCTTTTCCTTTTGCACGTTCTTTTACATACATATCCATTTCAGCTCCGTGACCGAAAGCTTCGTGAGCGATAAGTCCTGTAAAATCAGGATCGCAAATTATGTCGTATTCTCCAGGAACAACTCTGTCTGCTGTAAGTAATTCTTCAGTTCTTCTACAAGCATCATCCGCTGCTTTTTCGAATTCAGAAATCAATTCACTTCCACACAATCCAGAACTAGAAATAAAATCTAATTTAGTATTCTTTCCATCAGTTGCTGCTGCCATTGCAAATCCTGTTGAATAAGCGTAAGATTGGTACAAATCTTTGCTTTTCGATAAGAAAATTTTATTAACTTGTGTAATATTCAATCTCAAAGAAAGTTGAACGATTTTTCCGTATTTTGATTTAACTTCGTCGTGAATTTTTTGCAAAGTAGTGATAATTTTTTCAGGATTATCTTGTTCTGGTAAGTTTTCAACTTCAGTGATTTTTTCTTTTACGATTTCGTCGTCATTTGGAAGTCTGTCGTAAGTTACTCTGTCCAAGCCTTCGACGATTTTTTTACGATCTTCAAGTGCAATTTTACGGACATTTTCGCATACTTCATCTACATTTACTTCGTTAAATGAATACTCACTAAATCCCAAATCAGTGTACACTCTGATTACAAATCCTCTTTGGTAATCAGGAGATGGATTTAATGAAATTGCTGATGTAGTCACAGAATAACTTGCACCATCAACATCGCAACCCAAAATAGAAACGTATTTGAAATCAGTTTCCAAATTTTTTATAATTTCTTGTAATTTAGATTTATTATCTAATAAAAATTTTGATGTAGTTAGTTTTTTCATTTTCTACCCCTTTCATTAATAATTATAGTAAATACTTCTAGCTATTACAATAAATTTAAAGAAAATGATATCACAAAATTAGATAATGGAGTAAAATATGTATAAAGGAGTGTAGCATTATGAAAATTAATATTCAATTAACTCAAGAAGAAATGATTCTCGCGAAAAATTATGCGAAAAATCATTCTATTACTTTGGAAGACGCTTTTAAAAATGCTTTATTCGAAAAAATTGAAGATGAATACGACACAATCTTAGCTGAAAAAGCTTATGAAGATTACCTAAATGATGAAAAAAATAGCAAACCAATTTCTGAATTATGGAAAAGTTTAGACTTGTAATAAAACAAAAAATGGCTACCAATTTTCAGGTAGCCTTTGTTTAGTTTATTTCGTTTTATCTATTAGCCATGATGACTTTTATCTCATCGGGGTTAATTCCCACCATTGCTTCTCCCAAATCTTTGCTCACTTCAAGCAATACATCAGGATTATTGTAGTTTTCCACAGCTTTTACGATAGCTTTGGCACGTTTTTCAGGATTTCCACTTTTGAAAATTCCACTACCAACAAACACACCTTCAGCTCCCAATTGTCTCATCAACGCCGCATCAGCAGGAGTTGCAACTCCACCTGCAGAAAAATTAAGTACAGGTAATTTTCCATTTTCGTGAACGTATTTCAATAATTCAAAGCAAACTCCCATTTCTTTTGCTTTGTCGTACAATTCATCTTCCTTCAAAGACTTCACCAATGAAATTTCGCCCATGATTTGTCTCATATGTGTAACAGCTTGGACAACATCTCCCGTTCCAGCTTCACCTTTTGTTCTAATCATCTTAGCGCCTTCTTTGATTCTTCGTAAAGCTTCCGATAAGTTTCTTGCTCCACAAACAAAAGGAGTGTTAAATTTTGATTTGTCGATATGATATTTGTCATCTGCCGGAGACAAAACTTCTGATTCGTCAATGTAATCAATTCCCAACGATTCCAAAATTTGCGCTTCAACAAAATGACCAATTCTAACTTTTGCCATCACAGGAATTTTGACAGCTTTCATAATTTCCTCAATCATTTTAGGATCGCTCATTCTGCTAACTCCTCCAGCAGCTCTAATATCTGCAGGAACTCTTTCAAGTGCCATTACGCTTACAGCTCCTGCTGCTTCTGCAATCCTCGCTTGTTCAGCATTGATTACATCCATTATTACTCCGCCCTTTAATTTTTCATTTATATCCATTAAAATCACCTCGCCTTTATAATACATGCAAATTGCATCTAATTATAGTAGCAAAATAAAATAATTTTATGGGTACAGATGTGTTATACTTAATCCAACGGAGGATTTTATGTTCATAAATTTAAACGACAAGGATTATTTGTATAATCAAATTTACGATTCTATAAAAGAAAAGATTAACACGAAACAATTGAAGACTAATGACAAGCTTCCTTCTATTAGAAAATTATCGAATGAGCTGAATATTTCGATAAACACTGTGTCCAATGCGTATTATCAATTGGAAAAGGAAGGCTACATTCGTTCCAGTGAGAGAAGTGGATTTTTTGTAGAAAAATCTGGTCATATTTTGCAAAACGATACAAGCTTTGATGAAGAGGATATGATTGTTGAGGAGAAGAATACTTTTTTGTATGATTTTTCATTTTCAGGTGTGGATAAATCGTGTTTTAAATACAAGCAGATAAGAAAGGCTTTCAGGGATTCAATTAATGAAGATGATGATGCTATTTTAGGAAAGGTCGATGGTTTGGGATTATTTTCGTTGAGATGTTCTATTTCAAATTATTTGAAGGATTTCAGAGAAATTATCGTGAATCCCAATCAAATTGTCGTGAGTTCCGGCAGCAACGAGTTGTTGATTTTGATTAAAAATCTTCTTAACAATCCCGTTTTTGGTTTCGAAAATCCTGGATATGCATATCACGGAATTGGTTTCTACAATAATTTTAACAGCACGCCGATTAATGTGAATGAAGATGGGATTGACATAGATTTTCTCAAACAAACAAATGCAAATGTTGTAAGCGTGACTCCTTCTCATCAGTTTCCTACTTCTGCGATTATGCCTATTAATAAAAGGATTGATTTGTTGAATTGGGCTTACGAAAAAAATAATCGCTACATAATTGAGGATGACTACGATGCAGAATTCAAATACAAACTTCGTCCTATCGCCCCATTAAAAACTTTGGATGTGAATGATAAGGTGATTTACATTGGGAATTTTTCACGTACGGTAACTCCTGCGATGCGTGTGAGTTTTATGGTTTTGCCTAAAAATCTGATGAAGAAATTTTATTCTGTATTAAAATCTGAGAGATGTCCTGTGTCGATTTTCGTTCAATCTGCGTTGTCCAAGTTTATCGACAGCGGAGATTTTGAAAAGCAGGTCAATCAAATGAAAAAAGTTTACGCAAAAAAATACGAGATTATTTTTTCGAAAATTAACGGCTGCAAATTCATTAATTTTGAGAAAACTGATTGTGGCACATCTGTCGTAATCAAGGTCGATAAGAGGATTGACAGTAATGTTTTGTTGAAAACTTTGAGGGAGAAATCCGTGTATGTCATTCCTATCGATGATTTTTATTTGGATAAGAATATGAACACTAATGTGTTTTTGATTGGATTTGCGAAGATGAGCTATGATGATATCTCTAATGGTATGGATATTATCGTAAATGTTGTAAATAATCTTGTCAATTAGATTACAAAATAATGTAAAAGAGTTATAATAAAGTAAGAATATATATAGGAGGTTACTCATGCAAAGATATGAAGATTTACAACCAAAGAATGTGTTTCATTGGTTCAAACAATTAAACGATATTCCTCGTGGTTCGGGAAATGAAAAAGGCGTTTCAGATTTTTTGGTTAGTTTTGCAAAGGAAAGAGGACTTGAAGTATACCAAGATCATCTTAACAATGTAATTATCAAAAAAGGCGCTACAAAAGGTTACGAAAATTCAGAACCTGTTATTTTGCAAGGTCATATGGACATGGTTTGCGAAAAGACTGATGATTCAGACCACGATTTCTTAAAAGATCCTATCTCAATGCACGTTAAAGACGGATATGTTTATGCAGATAACACAACTTTAGGAGCAGATGACGGAATCGCTGTTGCGTTTTGTTTAGCTATTTTGGATTCTGATGATGTTGCTCATCCAAAATTGGAAGTTCTTGTAACAATTGATGAAGAACGTGGAATGGACGGTGCAAATGGCGTGACTGCTGAACATTTGAGCGGAACTCGTTTGTTAAACATCGACACTGAAACTGAAGGAGACTTCATTGTAAGCTGTTCTGGTGGAGCAAATGCTATCACTACTTTCAAGAGTGAAAAATCAGAAGGCTTGTCAAAAGCTATTGAAATTTCTCTTTCTGGTTTGAATGGTGGTCACTCTGGTCTTGAAATTCAAAAACAAAACAAAAACGCCATCAAAGTTATGGCAAGACTTTTGAACAAAGTTGCTTTGGAAATGGATTTTAGATTGCAAGAAATCTCCGGTGGATCAAAACACAATGCCATCGCAAAGAATGCTCACGCTATCATCACTGTAGATGATTTGGACAAAGCAATGAATATTTTAAACGAAATTGGAGAATACGTTCGTCACGAAGGTAGAAAAACAGATCCTAACTTGGTTTTGGATATTAAAGAAACAGAAAAAACAGAATTTTCTTATTCAAAAGAAACTTCTCAATCTATCGTTAAATTCTTGTATTTGTTAATCAACGATGTTATTTCAACTTCACAAGACATCGAAGGTTTGGTTCAAACAAGTTCAAACGTTGGTGTTGTTGAAGCAGACGACGAACAAATCAAGGTTACTTGTTGTGTAAGAAGTTCTGTAGAAAGCGAACTTCACAATATGTTCGACAAGATCAAATCATTAGCTTATTTGACTCACGGAACTACTGTTATCGAAAAAGAATATCCAGCATGGGAATTCAACACTGATGGAGAATTGGCAAAGGTTGCTCCAGCATTGTACGAAGAAATGACTGGCAAGAAAGCTAATGTAACTGCAATCCACGCAGGTTTGGAATGTGGTTTGTTGAAAGGCGTTCTTCCTGATTGCGATATGATTAGTTTCGGTCCAGATATTTTCGGAGCTCACACTCCATTGGAACATTTGGGAATTGAATCTACTCAAAGAATGTACGATTACACATTAAAATTATTAGAAAAATTAAAATAACAAAAAATTAAGGAAAGTTCTTTTTATGAACTTTCCTTTTTGAATTATTTGTATTCGTGATTTTCTAAAACATGGATTAAATCTTCATTAGTTTCTTTACTTTTTTGAACTTCAAACATTCCAATATATGAGTAAAAATTGAACAAATCAATATCTTTTATCTTCTTATCTATCTCTGAATCCGATATGTTTTCTCCATTCATTATCGATGATTTTTTAAGATAATGTTTGATATCTTTTTGGGATAGTTTAGTTTGATAATTTCCTGATTCTATCATATCTTCAGCCACTTCTTTTTCTACGACATACCCATCCTTGTTTTCAGATATTAAAATTCTCTTCAATCCACGTTCTCCAGATTTTTTGTCTTTAGTGGAAATCCATGTATTCACTAAAACCATAATTTTGTCCTTATTTTTATATAAATCCAATGTTTCCAGTTTAACTAATTCATAATACTTATAATCAGGTTTTTTAGCTAAAAATTTTTCGAGACTTTCACTCAATCTAATTTTATTTGTATCTTTTTCCATATTGTAGTATTTTTGCGTAAAAAACATTTTTACGGTCTCATTAATATCAGCTTTTTCTTTTTCGTCAATATCTACTTTTACTGTCTCGTTTTGATTTGCTTTTTGCTCGTCATTTTTAATTTCCCTTTTTTGGCAAGACGATAAAAGTAACAACATCATAATAACAAGTGTGATTGTTTTTTTTAATTTACCTACTACCATATGAACCTCTAATATTTTTCAAATTTATTATCTCAATTTAATTATAATCCAACATTTCTATTTTTCAACTATTTATTTGTCATTTTATACTTCAAAATTCAACATTTTATTACAATAAGTCTACAATTGTGAAATGTTTAAAAACATTTGCCCAAATCTGTTATAATAATATAGTCAGGGGGAATTTATGAAAAAGAAATTTACATTAGTGTTATTATCACTACTTATGGTAATAACTTTAAGTGCTTGCTCTCAAACAAAAGAAAAAGTGAGCTTATTAAACGATTTTAGAAAAACAACTGAATGGAAGAACCAATCTTATGAATTTAAGAACGAAACTTCCAAGCTAAAAGAAATAAAAGTCACTGCAACACAAGACAAGAAAACAGGAGTTGCAATGGCAACTGTTACAAGTGATGTTGCACAATTAGCTGGCCAAGGCAATAATTTGGGAGAACTTCACTTCGCAATCCAAGATGGAAAAGCATACTTGAATTACGATGCATTCGCTAACAATCTTCCAGGAAAAATGAAAGAAGCCTTGATTAAAAAGAATTTGTACTTCAATGTTACAGAAATTTTGCAAAAATTAACACAACAAAACTTTCAAGCTACAACTGTAAGAGACTTCACAATTTTCATGCCACTTTTATCATCTAATACACAATTCCAAATCAAAATCGCAAAAGATTTCGTGATTGACAACAAGGAATTGAAAGTTACTGATGATGGTAACCACAAATATTCTGTGAATTTGACTGGTGAACAATGGGCAAAAGTTATGGAGTATTCAAGAAAAACTTTATTGAAAAACTTCAAAGAATACGCCAAACTTGCCAAGGGAAGTGAGCTTACAGACCAAGAACAACAAAAACTTCAAGAAATTGAAAACAATCTTAAATCAGAACAATCACAAAAAGAATTCGAAGACAAAATCAACACTTTGAAAACAACTAACAAAGAAGATATGTTCAATTTGTCATTCGAATTCAAAGATAAATCATACGATGTCCATTTGAAGTCCACTCCTAAATCAAAGGATGCAGAAAAAATGAACATTTCATTAAATTCAAAAGAAGACACGTCCATCAACAATCCAAAAGTACAAGTGGATAATGGTCCTTTCGAATTTATGCAACAATTTTTGAATATAAAATAATTGCAAATAAAAAAATCCCGAAATTCAAACGAGTTTCGGGAAGTTTTTTGTTTATTTGTATATTTCTTGTAGTAAATTGTCCAAACGAGCTAGTGCATCTTTGATCAAATGTGTTGGAGCTGCAACGTTAAATCTCACAAATCCATCGCATTCGCCGAAAAATCTTCCGTCAGTAAATACCAAATCAGCCTTGTCTACCAAAGTTTGCATCAACTCATCGCCACTTAATCCCAAACATCTGAAATCCATCCACATAACATAAGTTGCTTGAAGATGATTTACGATAATTTTAGGATATTTTTCTTTGAAGAAATCGTACACGATTTTTTGGTTAGTGTCGATGACTTTGATCATTTCATTTAGCCAATCTTCTGCATTATCAAAAGCCAATTGTGTAGCTTCAAGTCCCATAACATTGACAGCGTTACTTCTCATAACATCCAAAGTCTTCTTGTATTGTTCCATCATTTCAGGATCGGAGATAATTGTGTAACCGCAGCAAAGTCCTGCCAAGTTAAAAGATTTCGTAGCAGATTGGCACACTACAGCTTTTTCGACTAATTTTCTATCCAAAGAAAGCACAGATGTATGAGTGTTTCCAGGCATAACAATATCTTGCCAAATCTCATCAACAACCACAACTACATCATTCTCGTTTGCAATCTTGATTACTTTTTCCAAATCATCCTTGCTCCACAAAATTCCGCCTGGGTTGTGAGGATTACAAAGAATAACCATCTTGTTTTCATCTTTTTTACATTCTGATTCAAACTTTTCAAAATCAATTGAGTAATTGTTGCGTTCATCAGAAATCAAGGCAACATCTGTCATTACCCTGTCGTTCATTTCAATTGCTAATTTGAATGGGCCATACACCGGTCTCATAATCATTACAGAATCACCTTTTTTCGTAAAGGCACTTACTGCAGCGAAAAATCCATTAACAACAGTTGGTACTTCAACAATCCATTCTTTTTTAATATCTGCATTGTGGCGTTTCTTATCCCAATTGATAATACTGTTGAAAAATCTGTCAGTAGGAGCACAATATCCCAAAACCAAATTATCTAAGCGTTTTTTCAAACCATCGATAATTTCCGGTGCGTTTTTAAATTCCATATCAGCTGAACTAAATGGAACAACATCTTTTTTCAAATTTGGAAATTGTTCGCTTCTAATTTCCCATTTTCTAGAACCCATTTCGTTTCTGTCACTAATAGTTTCAAAATCGTATTTCATTTCTATCTCCTTATTATAAATTATTATGTCTTCAGTATAACACAAAAACAACAAAAAAGAGGATACAATTATCCTCTTTTGAATTAAATTATTCTGTTAATTCAGATGTACAGTGTGGACATCTAGTAGCAGTAATGTCTATTTCACTCTTGCAATATGGGCAAGTTTTTGTTGTTGGTTCTGGCGCCGGTTCTTTGTGCAATGCATCACGACCTTTATTAACAGCCTTGACCATAATGAAAACTACGAATGCAATAATAATAAATTTAACCAAAGCATCCAAGAACAAACCGTATTGCAACTTAACTCCAGCAATTGTAACAGCCATTTCCTTCATGTTGACACCTGCTGTTGCTGCCCCAATCAAAGGCGCGATAAGACCATTGATAAGTCCGTCAACCATTTCCTTAACAGCAGCACCCATGATAACTGCAACTGCCAAATCCATTACATTACCTTCAGTAATGAATTTCTTAAATTCTTTTAACATAATACCCCCTGTAAAAACATAAAAGTTATTCGTTCATCAAATTCATTTTTTCCTTTTGTAAATTATATACTTCTTTTTTCAATTGTTTGATGGCGTTTTCGCAATTTTTCTTGTTAGATAAAATTTGCATTTGAATAACAGAATCGAAAAACTTGTTATCAAAATAATCCGCCAAGAAAAATGTCTTTTTATATCTGAAACCAACACTTGGTTTCTTATCCAAATCAATCATAATATTGTTGAACTTTCTAATCGCCAAATCAGCCTTCTTCGCTTGATTCTTAGCTTTTTTCAAATTCGAGCGTTTAATCATAGTAGTAATAGTCTTACCCTTGAAAATATCGAAAATTCCCCATCCTGAAGCTGTACCCAAATAAGATTGTACCTCACTTAGGCTAGCTATCGCGATTTCTCCAAGCTTAATAGCTTCGTTTACATTATATAATCTAGATCCTACTTTTGTTCTTAACATAATAATCTTCCTTTCATTATTTATTTATACCCTTAAATAATATTTTTAAGCAATAAAAAATCAAATAAAATTTATTTTTTATTAATCAATAAAAAAATCAACCACCGTAGTGATTGATTCTACATTTATTTGTATTTTTGTTGTTGTTTGTTAATCAATTCCACATCTTCGAAGTAGTTGATTCCCATTGCAGCTTTTACTTTCTTCAAAGTTTCTGCTCCAACTTCTCTGGCATCTTCTGATCCTTTTAACAACATGTCGAAGATTTCTGGAATGTTTTGTTCGTAGTGTTTTCTTTTTTCTCTGATAGGCGATAATTCTTTTTGCAAAATATTGTTCAAGAATTTTTTGATTTTGACATCGCCAAGTCCACCACGTCTGTAGTGATCTTTTAATTCGTCCAAATTTTTATATTCTGGAAGAAACTCTGAGAAATCATCATCTACACAGAAAGCATCCAAATAAGTGAACACTGTATTTCCTTCAACTTTTCCAGGATCTGATATTTGAATGTGGTTAGGGTCTGTGAACATACTCATTACTTTTGATTTTACATCTTTTTCTGAATCCGACAAATAAATACAGTTACCCAACGATTTGCTCATTTTCGCCTTGCCGTCTAATCCTGGAAGTCTGGAGCAGATTTTGTTGTCAGGAATTACAGCTTTTGGTTCAACCAAAACTTCTGAATAATAGTTGTTGAATGTTCTGACAATTTCACGTGTTTGTTCCAACATTGGAAGCTGATCTTCTCCAACAGGAACTATATTTGCATTGAAAAGCGTGATATCTGCTGCTTGGCTGATTGGATATGTCAAGAAACCTACAGGAAGGCTCGCTCCAAATTCCTTTTGTTTGATTTCTGCTTTAACCGTAGGATTTCTTTCGAGTCTTGAAAGTGTAACCAAGTTCATATAATAAAACATCAATTCTGTTAGTTGTTCAACGTGTGATTGCACAAAAATCGTAACTTTATTAGGGTCGATTCCGCAACTTAAATAATCAAGCGCAACTTCAATGATATTCTCACGAACTTTGTCTGGATTGTTGAAGTTGTCAGTCAACGCTTGTGCATCTGCAATCATGACATACATTTTGTCGAAATCCCCTTTGTTTTGCATGATAACTCTGTTTTTTAATGAGCCTACGTAATGACCCAAATGTAGTTTTCCTGTTGGTCTGTCACCTGTAAGTATTATATTTCCCATTTTTACTCCTTGTTAAATATTTTCTCGTAATGTTGATTTGCTCTGTTTAATTTGGATATTATTTTATCTTTTCTCGGATAATTTATTTCTGAATTGAGGACTTGTTTAACTGGAACTACAACATATCTTGTAGTCACACTATCAGTGTATTTGTCCACATAATATGGCTTGTTTTCGAAACTTTTTACAGTTGTCTTGTCCCCAATTTTCTCGATTTTAATGTCCGAGTACACTCCGATTTCTACTCCATAATATTGTCCGTAAGATTCTCTTTGATCTGAAACAAGATTTCCCAGAGAATATACACAGTAAGATTTCTTGCCGTTGTTTTCAATCACTTCAGATTTTTGTATTGTGTGTGGATGAGATCCTATCACCAAGTCCACTCCCATGTCTGCAAGTTTCTTGAATGTGTTTTTCTGATAAGAGTTGGGATAATCAGAATATTCCTCTCCCCAATGCATGTAGCACATTATCACATCGGCGTGATTTTTCTTCAAATAATCAACATCTTTTTTGATTTTGTCCATATCAATCAAATTTACAGCAGTGTCTCTTCCAGAATTTAGCATCAATTTTTCGTATCCATTGAGCATTTCTGAATACGAGAAAAATCCAACCTTTATTCCTTTGACATCTACGATAAGTGGATTGGTCGATTCATCTTGTTTGAAAGTACCAGTCCTTTTCAAACCGTACTTTTCAATTATTTCTATCGTGCGGTCAATCCCCTTCAATCTTCTGTCATATGCGTGATTGTTTGCAGTGCTAACAACATCAAAACCCGTATCTTTTAACGCTTTTATTACGTTTTCGTGCGTTGCAAATTCTGGATAACCGCTCATATCTGAAGTATCCTTCGCAATCGTCGTCTCCAAATTGACTACGGACAAATCACTCTTACCCACAATATCTTTAATAACCGCAAAAGAATCCGTAAAATCATAATTTGTAGCCTTTGCTTGGCGAATTTGCGTGATGTGATTCATATAATCACCCCAACATGTTATGGTTATCTCTTTCTTTTCCAGATTTTTATTCTCTTTTGGTTTTTCTGAATTGTCATCAGCTTTTTCTTTTGATTTAGATTTTGATTGTGAAGCATTTTTTACTTGGGAATTTTTGTGTAATGCTTGAATTGGAGATTGTCCAGACATTTGTGAGTATTTAAACCCAATCACTCCCAATAAAATAACGATAAGAAAAGCCAATGCAACAGTCGTCTTTTTTCCCTTCATTTTATCCTCACTTATGATATGGTAAATTATTAATTATTCTGAAACTACGATAAATTTGTTCCAACAAAATCAGTCTCATTAGTTGATGTGGAAATGTAAATTTCGAAAAAGAAAGCGCATAATCGCTCCTATCAAGCACACTTTTTCCCAGTCCCAACGATCCACCGATCACGAAACAAATATTGGAATGGCCTTGAACAGTTAAGTTTTCAATCTTTGCGGCTAATTTTTCGCTAGTAAGTTGATTTCCCAAAATTTCCAAAGTAATCACATAATGATTATCCTTGATTTTCGACAAGATTTTCTCCGCTTCCTTGTCCTTTACAATTTCCTTTTCACTGTCGGACAAATTCTCTGCAGCACTCAAATCATCGACCTCAATTATGTTGAGCTTGCAGTGCGCAGATAATCTCTTCGAAAATTCTGCAATACCAAGTTTTATGTATTTTTCCTTAACCTTACCCACCGAAATTATATCGATATTCAAAATAATCACAACCTTTTTACTTAATAAGTATATCATATATTGATTGGTAGTTTGAAATAATAATTTTTTGCACAAATAAAAAACCCACAGACAAAAATCTGTGGGATTGATTTCGATAAAACTATCTCTTACTGAATTGTGGAGATTTACGAGCTTTTTTAAGACCGTATTTCTTTCTTTCCTTTTTACGAGGGTCTCTAGTTAAGAAACCTGCTCTTTTTAATTCAGCTCTGTAGTCTGGGTCAACTTCTAATAAAGCACGAGCAACACCATGTCTAATAGCACCTGCTTGACCAGTGTATCCGCCACCTTTTACATTAACAGTAACATCATAGCTTTCAGCGTTATTTGTTAATTCCAAAGCTTCCTTAGCTATAACTCTTAATGTATCGAAGTTAAAGTATTCACTTATATCTTTTTTGTTAATTGTGAATTTTCCACTTCCTGGTACTAAAGTAACTCTAGCAACAGAAGTTTTTCTTCTACCAGTTCCTTGATATCTATTATTAGCCATTTAATTACCTCCTACTTAATTTCCAAAACTTCAGGGTTTTGAGCGATGTGATCGTGATCAGCGCCTCTGTAAACTCTTAATTTTTTAGCCATTTGACGTCCTAAAGAGTTGTGAGGAAGCATGCCAACGATAGCATGAGTTACAGCTCTTTCTGGGTCTTTTTGCATTAAGTCTTTGTAGGTAATTGATTTAAGGCCACCAGCGTATCCTGTGTAATGTCTTAATTCTTTTTGTTCTAATTTTTTACCTGTTAATTTAACTTTTTCTGCATTAATTACGATTACGTAATCTCCAACATCCGCATTAGGAGTAAACATTGGTTTGTTTTTTCCTCTTAAAATAGAAGCAACTTCAGTAGATAATCTACCTAAAACAACATCTGTTGCATCTACTACATACCATTTTCTTTGGATGTCATCTTTCTTAGGTATATAAGTTTTCATTCAATTCATCCTTTCCTTTATTTACAATATTTGGCTACTTGGACATCGCTGCCAAAAAGCGATTGTTTTCTCACCGGGAATTTAGACACGTCGCACACCCGGCCATCGGCGACTTTCTGTATTGCATAAAAGGAAATGACTCCTTTTACATACCAAATTATTATATACTCTCTTTAATCAATTGTCAACTATTTTATCGCAAAACACAGCCACACACATTCATCACTTGTGCTTTTTACTTCGTGAACTACATTTTTCGGAATAAAATACGTGTCCATTTCTTTGAGTCTTACATCTTTTCCTTCGACATTCAACATCGCTTCCCCCTTAATCACGACAACAAATTCGTCAAAATCCTGATTGTACGGCCCTGATGTTTCGTTTTTCGATTGGATCCTGTGAATGTCAAACTTTTCATTTCTAACAATTGTATCCTTAATAATATGATTCTCATCAAAATTCAAATCTTCAAGTAAATTCATAAAATTCTCCTAGTATATTTTTATAATCTTCCCAAAACTCATCACAAAAATCTTCACATCCACATCAATTTTATCAATAATATCCATCGCATTTTCAATATCTTGTTGTGTGTCTGCCTTGTTCAAAATCAAAAACTTTTTCGCATGATATGAATTTTTAAACAGACCACAATTGGAATTGATGATTTCAGCGTAGCTTTTTGTTGTCAAAGTCTTGGGTTTTCCAATAATTTTCTCCATAAAATCAACTCTGTGGCAAAATCTCTCATCAAAAGGTTTGTTCACGCTATCAAGCCCCATCACACCAACACAATGAGTGATATTTACAGGATTTACAGGTTCATCTTCTCGAGGAGCTTTAATAGGTCTTGTCTTTGCTCCATCCGTTTCCAAAATTATATTGGAAAACAAACCTTCACCAAAAATTTTGTCGAAAATTTCAGGTTCAAATCCGATTTCTTTTGTATCGGTACGTGATTTGGATGCGAAGTATATTTTGCCATCTACAATTTTCGTTTTCTCATTGAATGTGTACAAATAATCAAATCTATCCTCACTCACAATCCCCATTTTCGTCGTCGTACTCACAAGAGATGCTTCATTCATCGATTTGAACTCATTTGCAAGCAAAAAAACGCTCGAAGTTTTCCCGCCAGCACCTTGAACAGCTATCATGTTTTTATCATTCAAACTCATAAACTCCAACATAATATCACCATTTTTATTATCTCACAAAATTTTCAAATACAAAACCCAATTGAAAATTCGCATAGATGATTTATAATAAATATATAATCATATAAAGGAAGGCATTTATGAAAATAGGATTTAGAACTCCAAGTTTGAAGAAATCACTAAAAGCAAGAACAACTTCAAAGTACAAGAGACAACTAAAGTCTGCAATTGACCCAACTTACGGCAAAAAAGGAGTTGGCTGGTTTAAAAACCCCAAAAAAGCACTTTACAACAAGATTTATAACAAAACTACAAGAAGTATATTTGATATTTTCAAGTAAATAAACATAAAACAGAGGTACACATGAAAAAATATCTAAAATTATTTGGCATAGCATTTGCAATAGGAATAGCTATGCTCATCATAAAACTCATATTCAAAATCGACGACAAAGTCATGCTTAAATATTATTGGATAATCGGTGGTATTGTCTTGGCAGTCATTTTAATAGTAAACACAATTTATTTCTACTACAAAACAAACGAATTGAAACATTCAATGAAACTGTTCGAAGAAATGAAATACAAAGATTTCGTCAATGAATTAGAACCTAAAATTCCCAAAATCAAAAACAAACACATTCAAGCAGTAATGAAAATGAATTTGGGAGCGGGATATTTGGAACTTAATGAACCAAATAAAACATTGTCAACTTATGAAACAATTGAAGCAGACCAGTTGAAAAACCAAGACCTTCAATTGATATATTGGCTCAATACAATGATCGCCCACTTCAAATTGCACGAGCGAAATAAGTTTAATGAGCTATTCACAACACACGAAAAGCTTTTAAAACAATTTGAAAATAGTCCAAATTACGGCGAAAACATCAAACAACTTTATATAATGAAAAACATATTTGACGATGAGTTTGTGTCAGCAAGAAAAAACTTAAACGATTTGAAAAGCAAATCCACAAACCCGAGATTTAAAAAAGAATACAATAGATTAGAAAATATAATCAAACAACACGAAAAATAAAGGCTGTGAGCGTGAACTCATAGCCTTTTTTCTTTGGTTCATGTTATTTATAATTTGATCAATAATAGTGTTTTTACGCTTTTTTAATTCAGATTAATCTTTTCCATCCTCTTATAAAGTTTTTGCATATTAGTTCTTGTAGCAAAAAAGCGTGGATAATTTCCTAAATTATTAAAAGTTTTATTTTTATCTCCATAGTCATAAAAAGTAACATCAAAATATAGCCATTGATTATTTATTTTTGCAACATTTATAGCATGATCATACTGTTCTGTTTTTATACCTACTAATACAGATTCACTTTGAATATTTGCATACTTGCATAATTGGTTAAATAAAGCAGCGTATAAATCACAAACTCCTCTTCCAACTTTTTTATTGGATTTTATTCTATCTTGATACCATAAAACAGGATGTCCAATAGCGTCTATTTGATCTTGAATGTTTTTCGAATAATGTCTTTGGTCGTAAGTTGTATTGTTACATATCCATTTTATAATATACTCCACAGTTTTTTTGTCATTTCCTTTTCCATAATTCAAAGCTGACTTTGCAACATCTTTTAATTCTTTTTTCATTTTTATTTCATCATAATACATAATTTTCAAACCATTTAAATCTGATTTATTTCGTATTATAATACTATGACGTAAAATTTCATGATCATCATTATATAGTTTTTCTAGCATATCATTAGGAATTGATATCTCATATGGGTATGTTTTTATATTTTCTGATAGCTTTAAAGCTTCTTCAAAAGACTTTGCCTTCAAATTTATTTCTGCATAAGGAAACGTAGTAATGGTTATGAATTCATTTTCTTGTTTTTCTTTATCTTCTGGCTTTTCCTGATCCTTTTGATTATTTTTATCTTCTGGTTCTTCTTGTTCTTTTTTATCATCTGGTTTTACTGAATCTTTGTTTTCTAACTCTAGTATTTCATCTGGAACAGATTTTTCTCCGCCAACTATCATGAAATCTGTATTTCTGATTAAAGTCTTTAATTGATTATAAGTATACTTTGGATTGGTAAGAACCAAAGTTCTGTCATGTGCGTAAGAGTATGGAATAGCAACTAAGTTATCCGCAAAGTTTTCTCCACTTACAACTGTATACTTATCATTTCCAATTTCTTTTGCTAACTGTAATGATGTATCATACCTATCTCTTCCATTTATTCTATGAACTTTCGCTACTTCAGAGAATTGTTGTTCAATATTTTTTGATATTGATTTTTCTCCACCCACTATGTATACATTATTAACTTTTGCTCTTTGTTTTTTATTTGTATTAAAGAATTCATTTTTGATTGTCTTGTCAATTTCATTGGGAGGTGTAATTATTATCTTACAATTTAGTTTTTTTGCTAACGATGTAGCGATTAAACTATCAGCAAAGTTTTCTCCACTTACTAATATTATATTTTCGTCTTCGTAGTATGTAGATCCTATTAGTAAATCATTAACTGTATCGTATCTATTTTTTCCTGCTGAACTTCTACTAACATTTAAACCATTATTTTTTAATTGTTGGATTACTTTATTTGATACAGAATTTTCTCCACCAAATATGACTATTTCTTTGTATTTTTTTGTTTTTAAATGGTTTAATGTTTTTGTGTCTACTTTGTCTGACTTTGTGTAATATATAGGTATATGTTTTCCATTTCTATCTTTGATATAGTTTGAAGATGCTATTGCATCAGGATATGCTAGGTAATTAATCAAATAGCATGTATCTGAGTTTTCATACTTTTTCGATATGTTGATTGCTACATCAAATCTGTCATGTCCACCTATCCTTGCTTCTTTATATGCAAGACCATTTGTTGGAATCGATAACATTGTTGCTAATGATAATGCAACTGTACATCTAATTAGATTCTTCTTTAAATTCATAATTTCCTCCATTAAATATTATTTAATTCTAGTATATCATGATTTATTATTAATAAGCTACACATTTTAAATGGGGTTTAGATTGAGTTTATTTATTTTAATTTACAATTCAAAATAATGGGAAATGCTGAAAGTCTTTTGTTTTCTATTTAGTAGGTGATAAAAATGCTATATTGTTCTTGTTTTTTATTACAGAGACATCATCTTAATTTATTTTTCTTATCTTAATATAAATATATTTTCTCATTTCATTTTACCATTTTATGTATTTGGGTAAATAAAAAACAAAGTCAAATAATAATTGACTTTGTTTTTCTATCCTAACTTTTCCTCAAATTAAATGTCCTATCCCCTTTTGCCAACACCAAGAAATATCCCACAACTGTATAAATCATGCAGATTGCCAATGCTACTAATCCTATGTTGAAATTCAATTTTATTTGCAAGAATATTATCGCCCAGAACAATAATGATTCAAAAGTGTTTAATATTGAGTAGACGATGTTTTTGCTTTCGAGTCCTACTGTGAATGGTTGAAGTAGCATGTACATGTAGAGTTGTTTTACTGATTGATACAAGTAGATTATGATGACTGCGACTACGGCTTTTATTATCAAATCTGTTGTAATTAATTTTGCGGCAAACATCCAGCTTATTATCAATAATAACAATAACAAAAATTGTAGTGCGTTATCTTTTAAATTTTGTTTTATTCTAAAATTTAGTGTGTCTTTTATGGTTTGTTTTTCGGTGTAGATCATTTGTCTCATCAAATATCTATCCATATTCAAGAACATAAATCTGTTGAATGATTCTGGAATTGCTATTTGTATTCCGAAATACAACAAGATTATCGGAAATACTGACACTAATATTTTCAACTCGCTTGGTTTTGGATTGATTGTGAGTCCTCTTAATACGATAAATCCAATTACACCAACAGCCAAGATTATTCCCGAACGTATTAGAATCATTTTTTTGTATTTGTGTTTGAATCTGTAGCGGAATAATTTGTTGATGTATTCTATTCCGTTGTAATTATCGTAAATTCTCACGTTTTCTTGTGTGATTTTTTCGTCGTCGATTTGGTATGCTATTGTGTTGATATCTTTGAATGTGTTGTCACGATCAATTATGGATTTATTGGTGGTTTCAAGTCTAGCGATGTGTCTGATTTTGTCGGTTTTTGAAATCAAAACAGCGCCCACAATGTATGCAACAATCCCGAAAATTAGCGCATAAGTTGAGTAGAATATTTCTACGAAGATTTTGGATTTCGTGCTGTACAATACCAAAAGTCCCATTCCCAATAGCAAAATCGCCCACATGCAGAAGTAGTTTTCGGTTAAATGTTTGTTGCTTTTTGTAGAGTACACCAAGATGTTGATGTATTTGATTAATTTTCTAAATCCAAGGCAGAACACAGTGATATTCATTGCATTCATTGGATCAATGTCGAAGATAGCGAAAAATATCGCGAATACTATTCCTGAGATTGCAAAGCTAATATCTGACAAATAATCCTGCAAAATCGTGTATTTCTTGGCGTCAAGTTTCAAGGCTTTGACACAAATCGAATCCTCGTTATCGAAACTTACGTACGTAAATTCCGAAATCATGCTTCCAATTACAGCCGAGATGTAGAAAAGCGACAATAATATATTTTCTTGAATCGTTCCTTTGAAAATTTTCGCAGCTCCAAATACTGCAACTCCGTAGATTACCGCACAGTACAAGATTTTTAAAAACAATGTTTTGATTACGTATGAAATGTAGAAAATTGCAGAATAGCCAAAGCTCAACACGTCATTTCCGTAAATATCCGCAGGAATAATCTTCTTGAAAATTTGGAGTTTACGAAGTTGATACATTGTCTGATTGAGCTTCATCTTCATGACAAGTTTCAAATAAGTGCTAAGATAATTACTCATCGGACTCATCCTTTAAAATTTCGTAAAGTTCCGCATCGAATTTCTCATCGTTCTTGTCCAAATCCAATTTTTGTAATTTCTTGTGGTGTAGTAGCACGATTTCTTCGCTCAACTGTTTTGCCAAATCTAACATGTGTGTAGATAGTACAATAATTCTTCCTTGCGATTTCAATTCCATAAGTAATTTTTTGATTTGCGTGCTGATTACAACATCCAAGCTTGTCAGTGGTTCGTCCAATAACAAAACTTTCGGTCTGGAAATGAACAACGTAATCAAAGAAATTTTGCTTTTCATTCCGTGTGAATAATCTTTGATTAATCTATTTTGATCTTTCTTGGAAAATTCCATCATTTCCATGTAATCTTCAACCGTTTTTATATCGTTTGGAGAATTGATGTCACGATAGAATTTGATGTATTCATATCCTGTAAGAAATTCTGGCAAGAAATTTTCCGAAAAAAGCATACCTATATCTTCTTTTTTAAGTTTTTCAGTGACGCCTTCATTTTCCAAATAAAATTCTCCCGAATCAAAATCTATCTCATCGTATAAAACGTTGAACAGAGTTGTCTTTCCGGCTCCATTTCTACCCAAAACAGAAGTGATGACTCCTTCTTTGAATTCGTAATTTACTTCATCGAGTACCAATTTGTCGTCGTATTTTTTAGTCAAATTTTTGATTACTAATTTCATTTTATCCTCCTGTTTACTATTGTATTAATTATACCATACATTTGGTGTATTGTTAAAATATGCTATAATTATTTTACAGAGGTGCGTATGCAAGAATATAAAAATATAATTTTGGTGTCACATTGTTTATTGAACGAACTTGCAGTTGTAAAAAATGATGCTGGCAGAAAAGATAATTTGACTTTAATAAAAAATTTAATGAAAATGAACGTGGGAATTTTCCAACTTCCTTGTCCTGAAAATAGAATGTACGGGCCCAATCGCTGGGGATGCGTGTACGAACAATTCGACAATAATTTCTACAGAAAAAATTCTCGCGAATTGTTAAGCCCGATTGTTGAGGAAATCGACGATTACATTAAAGACGGTGTGAATTTTTTGGGAGTTATTGGAATAGACGGCTCTCCAAGTTGCGGAATCGGGCTTACTTGTAAGTCGAATGAATTAAAAGGAGATATCTCCGCTATAAAAGACATTGCTCATTGTGTAAATTCCGTAGAAATGACAGATGACAAGGGAATCTTCATGGAAGAATTGGAAAATTTATTCGAAAATAAAAATATTTCCTCGAAATATTACGGCTACAATGACAGTAATGTAGATGAAATAATAGAAAAAATTGAACAATCAATAAAAAAATAACGCATAATATATGCGTTTTTTTAATTGCAAATTTAAATTTCTACAATTTATCAACACGTATTATCAAAAAATAAAAGTGTGATATAATTGAAATATAGAATAAAAAAAGGAGATTTGTTATGAATTTAAAAAAGAAATTATTAGTAGCAGCTCTTGCTACAGCTATGGTTTTCCCTACAGTATCTATGGCATCAAAATTGAACGTTCAAAGATACTCAGGAAGTAGCCGTGTTGAAACTGCAGTTAACGTTAGTAAGGACCAATTTGCATCAGCAAAATCAGCTATTTTGGTTAACCAATTAGCATTCCCTGATGCTTTGAGTGCAACTGTTTTAAGTAAAGGTACTATGCCAGTATTATTCTCTGAATCAAACAGCATCAGTGCTGATACATTGAACCAATTAAAATCAATGGGCGTTGAAAATGTATATGTTTTAGGTGGAGAAAAATCTGTATCAAGCGCAGTTGTAAATTCTGTAAAATCAGCTACTAACGCAAAGGTTGTTAGAATTAACGGAGCTGACAGATACAAGACAAACGCTCAAACAATCAAAGACAACGTAAAACAAACTTCAGAAGTTGTAATCGCAAGTGGCGAAATCTACGTTGACGCATTATACGGAGTAAGCTATGCAAACAAGGTTAACGCACCAGTTATGTTAGTTCAAAAGAACAACATTCCAGCTGAAACTTTGAAGGTTTTAAAATCTATGAATGTAACTAGAATTACAATCATCGGTGGAGAAAAAACTATCACTCCTAAATTAGAAAAAGAATTATCAGAAATAGCTGTAGTAGATAGAATCGCTGGATCTAACAGATATGAAGGTTCTTTGAAAGTAGCAAAGGAAGTTTACGGAGACAAGCTTAAAACTGCATTAGTAGCTAGTGGTGAAAACTTCGCAGACGCATTGGTAGCTGCACCAGTAAGTCAAAAATTGGACGCTCCAATCTTACTTGCATCAAGAAATTCAGTTGAAGCTTCTATCATTTCTTACTTGAGAGACAACAAAGAATTATCAAACATCAAAGTATTTGGTGGAGTTAACGCTATTGGATCAAAAGTATTCAAAGATTTGGAAAACTCTTATTATACTGTAGGTGAAAACGGAGAAAAAATCATTGACGGTGGTACAATTATCGTAGAAAAAGTTAAAAATAATTCTACTGACAAACCAACTGCAACAACTCCTGTAGAAAAGGGATCACAAAAATAATCTATAAAAACAAAACTGTGTGAAGTCACATTCACACAGTTTTTTATTGAAATTAAATTATCAGCTGAACAAATTATAAAACACATTTGTCGGTATTAAAAACAGATACGGAGCTGTAAGTATTGCCAATGTCAAGGATACTTTTTTGATTTGAGATTCTGACAAATCAGTGTATCTGAATGAAAATTTGCGGTTGAATATATACACCAAATATCCTGCGAACACCACTGCTAAAACCATGACCAAAATGCCCCAAGGTGTTTCGTAATAATCGTTCAATATCGGAATTGAAATATTATCGTAGAACCATTTTGCAATATTATTTCTTGTTCCATTAATCCCGAATGATAAAATCATCAAAACAGCCGTAGCGATTATATCCGCTACAAATCCTAGTGCTACAGTCTTTGCGAGCGATTTTTTGATAACTGTCATTGGTTTTTCTATTTTAATTAATTTCAAAGCCAACAAAGTTACCAAGAAATCCACCAAAATATTTGCTGGTACAATCGCAATCCAAGTTATAGGAAAAAGCCACACAACCCAGACTGGAAATATCAAATTATACAGTTTTACGGATTTCTTTTTCATTATTTTAACCTTTTATTCACAGAATTCAACTTTTGCTCAAATGAAGCATTCTTGTCTCTTCTGTCATCAATTTTAATCACAGAATACACTCTGTCTACTCCTTCGTTAAACACAGATTCTTGCATATCACGAACAGCCTTCAACAATTCGTCGATGTCTCCTTGCATCACAGTTCCCATTGGATTTAATTCAACTTTAATATTTTCTTTATTTCTCACATTGTCGTAAGCCTTCGCAACGTATTGTGATAAACTCGTAGTTTGTGTTCCAACTGGAACTAATGTTAATTCTAAAATAGCCATTACAATCTCCTTATAAATCTTATAAATTCTTCAAAATCTTAATTGTATCTTGGATTTGTCCATCTCCAGGATTTTTAATATCGTCAAAATCAACACCCATTACAATAATGATGTATTTCTTATTATTCTTCTCGGACAAGGTTGCCCAACAAAGCCCTGCTTTTTCCTCAGTACCACTTTTGCCACCCAAGATTTTGAAACCATCTTGCTCGTAATCTTTCAATCTAGAAAGAACTTTACTTTCGATTTCAATTCCTTTTGGATGATCCAAAGTTTTCGTGGAAGTGTACTTATCAGTCGTGAAAATCTTGTAGAATTTTTCATTTTTCAATGAATTTTTCAACAAAAACGCCATATCTTTTGCACTCGAATAATGATCATCCTCATCCATTCCCTCAGAATTTTTGAAATTCGTATTATTCAATCCCATATTCTTTGCGTTTTCGTTCATCAAATCCACAAATTTTTCCTTCGAGCCACTTACATTAATAGCCAAGCTGTCTGCACATTCTCCAGCAGAGGCAAGCATCGTTCCATACAACAAATCTTCAAAAGTAGTTGGCTCATTACCATAAAAGCCTGCCATTGAAGCGTTTTGTGCGACAAGTTGTTGGTAGCTTTTCTTATCTATCGGAGCTTTTTTATCAAAATCTTCAATTTTTCCTAAAGCTGTATACACCGTCATCATCTTGGTCAAAGAAGCAGGATACACTTTCTTGTCTGGATTTTTGGAGAAAATCTCCTTGTCATCATCGATTGAGTAAACGTAAATACAATCTGCATTGAAACTTAGCTTGTCAAATTTATTCTCGTTTGCAATTTTGAAAATGATACACAATCCAACGACAACCAACAGAGTAATGCCTACTATCTCAAGTTTCTTTTTCATAATTCACCCCTTTTGTTCATTTCAATTATACCACTAATTTTTTCAAATAAATCTCATTTGACAAATCTTAACATTTTTATGTTGACATTATTTTTTATTTTGATATGATTTAGGTAAATAAATAATTTGGTTATTTAATTATATATCGGAGGTGTTTTAATGAAAAAAATAATAATATTCGTATTGATAATTTTCCTATTAATATATTTCTTTTATTTATTTCATACAACTAAAAAAGAAGAAAATATAGTACAGTTGGGAGTAGAATGTGAGATAATAGACGTTAATAGATCCGACAAAACACTTACAATTATAGGCGCTGATAGTGGCAGAAAAATTATTCAACAAGAGTCAAAAATTGACTGCAAACATTTAGAAAAAGATGGCAAAATAGTAGAATTTAATTCCTCAAACCAACCAAATATTATAAAATTTGATGATTTAAAACAATCTGACAGGATTAAAATAAATGTAGATGAAAAAGAACTAAAGAACAATAATGAATTTTTGAAAGTAAAACAAATCGAATTGGTAAACAAAAACTAGAATAAATTGGCTACAAACGCCAATTATTCTAGTTTTTTAATTTTTATCTTGTTAACAATTTCTTATACAAATTATCCACCATTATCGCTCCAAATGGTGCAGTGATCAAAATAGAAATAACCGCTACAGTCAATGCCATATCCCCCACTTTCAATCCCATCGATAGAGGAATTGCACCGATTGCTGCTTGCACAGTTGCTTTTGGAGTGTAGGCTACCATGCAGAATAATCTTTCTTTTGGAGTTAATTTTGTCTTCAAGACAGATGCATACACGCCCACCATTCTGATTATCAATGCACAAATTACCAAAACGACCACCATGATTCCAGAATTTATCGCGTATTTTACATTTACAGTCGCTCCTACTAATACGAACAAGAATATTTCTGCGCCAACCCACAATTTGTTGTATTTTTCTGATAATCTTTCCGCCAAATCTTCGTAAATCTTCTTCACAACCATGGACAATGTCATTATTGCGATGAGTCCCGAAAATGGAATTGGTGTTATTTTTTCCAATTCTAAAAGCAAGAACGAAATGCTCAATATAATCAAAACTTTTACTGTGTCACGCATGTGAAATCTCTTGAAAAATTTCACCAACACAAACCCTATTCCAGCTCCTACGACACTTCCTATCAAAATAGAAAAAGGAATGGCGATGAATTTGAACATATTGATGTCTCCTGTTTGTGCGAGAGATGTCAGAGATGTGAACACAACTATGCAGAAAACATCGTCGCAGCTACTTCCTGCCAAGATAAGTTGTGGGATTTTGTGTTCATCTCCGTAGCCTTCTTCAATTAGTCGTATCATTCGTGGAACGACAACTGCTGGAGACACCGCAGCGATTATCGATCCGATTATAAACGCATCCAACACATCAACCTTCAAAAATATCGGTGCGAAGATTCCCACTGCACATATCTCAAAAACTGCCGGCACGAAACACATTAACACCGCTGGTCGTCCGATTTTTTTCAAATCGTCGATGTCCAGCGACAATCCTGCACGAGTCAAGATTATTACCAGAGCAATAGTTCTAATTTCAGATGAAATATCCAGAATTTTCTTGTCAATAAGATTCATCGCGAACGGTCCGAGAGTTATTCCAACTATTAAAAATGCCAATATCGGTGGCAATTTTATTTTTTTGAAAATTTTTCCCAAAATCAACGATAAAATAATTATAAAAGCTATACTTTTTAACATAAAATTTCTCCTTTATATAATAAAAAAGCTGATGATATCTGTAAAAAACAGAAGTCATCAGCAAAATTTTTGCGTTTTAGTTACTAACAAGGGAGCACTTCATTCCCCAAATCTATTTCCATGAAAGTTCAAACTTACCACATGCTTTGTTGTAGTTGAAAACCAAGCGGTATCTCTCGGATTCGTTCAAATAATCAGAAGAAAATCCATTCATCTTGTTCAATTCGAACACCTTGTTTCCCAATGAATCTATGAGACTTACTGTAACATTGCCGCTTTCCAATTCATTGTCCAAATTAAAATCGTAAAATCCACTTTTCTTGACTTTGAATACTTTTGTAGCTTTTCCACTAGTTTTTTTCAAACTTGCGTGGATATTGTCTTCCAAAATCCCTTGTGTCTGATAAAACCACAAGGCAGACATGCTCCTAAAATATCCAATTCCATTCATATACATAAAGTATACCACTGCAACAATTGCAATTACCGAAAAAATAATTAATGAGCTCGGCTCACCGGGTAAATCCATAATAAAAATCCTCCATATATTTCAAAATTTCTGATAATAATATACCACAACGAAAAATATTTTACAATAAACTACAACACCAATTCTTCTAGTATTTTGACATTTTTAATCACAATAACCTTGGTTCCAATCAAATCGATGTATCCAAGCTTTTTGAATTCTCCTAATTTTCTAGTAATAGTTTCTCTTGTAAGTCCAGAATAATTTCCAAGTTCTTCTCTGTTCATCGCAAGGTCTAGCCTTATTCCGTCCTTAGTTTCCACTCCCATTGTATCTTTTAATCGTAATAAAAGCGCCGCAGTTTTCATAGTAGCATTGCTAGTGGATAATCTTTGCACCAAATCTTCTGCAAGTCTAATTCTTTCGAAACTTTTTTTCAAAATTTTAGTAAGAGCAAGTGGTGAATTTATCAAATATTTATTGAAAATATCCCTAGGAATCATTATAACTTCACAGTCTGTCAATGCTTGACCCATGTAGATGTATTTTACATCTTCCAAAATATTATGACCACCCACAAAATCATTTTCGTGATACAAATACAGAATTTGTTCTCTTCCATCAATCGTATTGTGAAAAACTTTTATCGTTCCTTTGTGGATTACATACATGTTTTCGGCAGAATCTCCAGGCTTAAAGAGGTAGTCTTCTGCTTTTAATTTAAGAAACTTCATTTTTTTAATTGCTTCATCGTAATCGACATTGTCAATTCCCTTGAAAAGCTCCACATCTTTTATAGCTTCCAACAAGTATTTTTTATCATCTTCCATATCAAATTGCTCCTCTGTTATTTTCCTAGCTTGAAAATTCAAAGCTTCATCATGTCTGCTGTCGCTTACGGTCTTGGCAAATTGTGCATTAACGTATTTTTCAAATTTTTCTGCAGTTTTCTTGTCCATTGCTTCGACATTTTCAAGGAAGTATTTTCTACCCAAATTTTCGTATTTGTATACTCCACCTAAATGATACGGTAAAATTTCAATTCTTTCAACCATATTTTTTATTTTGTCTAATGAATTTACGAACTTATCCATTTCTTCAAAACTATCCGTAAATCCAGGAACCATGACATGTCTCGCCCAAATATTTCCACAAAATCCATTAGACTCCAAGTTATCCACAAATTCCAAGAAATTTTTGTCATCCATGAAGGTAATTTTCTTGTACAAATCATAATCAAAAGCTTTGAAATCCAGTAGCATAGTGTCGACAAATGGAAGAATTTCTGAGTAGTATTTCTTCTCACCAACTCCAGATGTATCCAAACAAGTGTTGAACCCTTCTTCTTTTAATCGTTTCAGCAATTCTTTTAAGAATTCTCCTTGTAACAGAGGTTCTCCTCCAGAAATCGTGACCCCACCTTCTTGTCCGTGATATGGCTTGTATCTTTTCGCTATTTTTATAATTTCATCTACAGTGTATTCTTTTCCACCATGTATGTTTTGAGAATCTGGATTGTGGCAGTAAACGCATTTCAATGGACAACCTTGCAAGAAAAATATAGTTCTGTTTCCCGGTCCATCGACAAGTCCCATAGTTTCGATAGAATGCACATAACCTTTTATTTCATTGTCCATAATTTTCTCCCATCGTCAAAAAGGGCATACAAATATGCCCTTAATAAAATTTATTTATACAAACTCATGGAATGTTCTGTTGATTACATCTAGTTGATGTTCGCGGTCTAATTGGTTAAATCTTACAGCGTATCCTGAAACTCTTATAGTTAGGTTAGGATATTTTTCTGGATTTTCCATCGCATCTTCCAACAATTCACGATCCATTACGTTAACGTTCAAATGGAATGCGTCTTGGTTGAAATATCCATTCATGATATTTGTTAAATTGATTATTCTTTCTTCTTCGTTTTTTCCAAGTGCGTTTGGAATTATTGAGAAAGTATTTGAAATACCGTCTTGATTTACGTTCTTGTAAGGCATTTTAGCAACAGAGTTCAATGAAGCAAGCGCTCCTGATGTGTCGGCGCCATTCATTGGGTTTGCTCCTGGTGCAAATGGTTCGCCTTTTTTACGTCCGTCTGGTGTGCTACCAGTTTTCTTTCCGTAAGTTACATTTGAAGTTATTGTCAACAAACTCAAAGTGTGTTCTGCGTTTCTGTAAGCTTTTGTTTTTCTTAAAGATTCTATGAAATACTTGCTTATAGCAATAGCCAAATCATCTGCCCTGTCATCGTCATTTCCGTATCTTGGGAAATCTCCTTCAACTTCAAAATCCACAGCCAATCCGTTTTCATCTCTGATTGGTTTTACTTTCGCATATTTTATAGCTGACAATGAATCTGCTGCAATCGCAATTCCTGCAATACCAAAAGCTATGAATCTGTGTACTTCTGGATCGTGAAGAGCCATTTGTCCTTTTTCGTAAGCGTATTTATCGTGCATGTAGTGAATTGTGTTCATAGCATTCACATAAACTTTCGCAAGTTTATCGATAACTTTTTTATAGTTTGTAACAACTTTATCGTAATCCAAAATTTCAGAATCGTCTTTTTCAATTCCGTCTATTACAGTTACGATCTCGCCTGTTTTCTTGTCTCTGTAAACTTCGTCTACACCACCGTTGATTGAATACAAAAGTGCTTTTGCAAGGTTTGCTCTCGCTCCGAAATATTGCATTTGTTTTCCAACTTGCATTGCAGAAACACAACATGCGATTGCGTAGTCGTCTCCGTAAACATCACGCATAACATCGTCGTTTTCGTATTGAATGGAAGCTGTTTTGATACTCATCATTGAACAGAAATCCTTGAAAGCGCGTGGTAAATTATCTGACCACAAAACTGTCATGTTTGGTTCTGGTGATGTATCGATGTTGATTAAAGTGTGCAAAAATCTGAATGAAGTTTTCGTAACCAAAGTTCTTCCATCAACGCCCATTCCACCGATTGATTCTGTAACCCAAGTAGGATCTCCAGCGAATAATTCATCGTATTCAGGAGTACGTAAATGTCTAACCATTCTAAGTTTGATGACTAATTGATCCACCAATTCTTGTGCACGTTCTTCATCTAAGATTCCTTTTTCCATATCTCTTTTGATATAAATATCCAAGAACGCTGTGTTTCTTCCGATTGACATCGCAGCTCCGTTGTTTTCTTTTACTGCTGCCAAATATCCGAAATACAACCATTGAACAGCTTCAGTCGCATTCATTGCTGGTCTTGAAATATCAAAACCGTAACTCATCGCCATGTCTTTTATTTCGTCAAAAGCTCTGATTTGTTCAGAAAATTCTTCACGTCTACGAATAATTTCTTCAGTAGCATCCCCCGTCAAATTTTCCTTGTCTCTAATTCTCATAGCTTTCAAATAATCGATACCATACAAAGCAATTCTTCTGTAGTCGCCGATAATTCTTCCTCTTCCGTAAGCATCAGGAAGTCCTGTCAACAAACCAACTGATCTGAAAGTTCTCATTTCTTTTGTGTAAGCGTCAAATGTTCCTTGGTTGTGTGTTTTTCTGTATTCATTGAATTTTTCTTTGATAACTGGATCCATTTCCAAACCATAAGCCTTCAAAGAATTTTCGACCATTCTAAAACCACCATATGGATTCATAATCCTTTTCATAGGTTCGTCTGTTTGTAATCCAAAAATAACTTCGTTGTCCTTGTCGATATATCCTGCATCGAAATTATTAATTCCACTGAATCTTTCAAGGTCAACCTTGATTTTCTTAGATTTTACTTCTTCGACGATCATATCGTTTACTTCGTTCCATAAAGTTTTAGTTTTTTGTGTTGGACCTACTAGGAAAGAATCATCCCCTTCGTATGGAGTGTAGTTTTGTTGAATAAAATCTCTCACATTGATTTCATCTGCCCAGTCTCCATCATTGAAACCTTCCCAAGCTTTTTTAAATTGTTCATTATCGAATAAATTGCTCATACATATCTCCTTTTCTTATTCTTAACGTTATATTAAGTATATGTTAAAAAAGTTTTAAATACTGTGATTATAATCACTCTGTGATAATTTTTATCATAGAAATCTTACAATCTTTCAATATTGCTTGTAAATAAGTAAAAAATAGGATATATTTTAATAATGGAGGGTTTTATGAAAATAAAAATATCTAACGCAAAACTAATAATTCTAGCAATTCTAACATTTGTGATAGAAACAATCGCAGTTGTCGCGACGCAAAATCTCACAGGAATTAATAGAATTTTCATTATAATTTCATTTACATTAATAACAACAATCGCACTTATTCTAAGTTTCATCTTGATTCAAGTGCTTCATAATATGATAATGGACAGGAAAATCGCCGGAGAAATCAGAAAATACATGCTGGATTACGAACAAAATGGAAATTTGGACAAATTATTCCAAAACTTCAAAAAGATAAAAGACAAGCCAAAAACAGATTATACAAAAAGCTTGTATTATTTCAACTTGGCGATTGCTTATGTGGAAGATCACCAATTCCAAAAGGCGCGCGAAGTTTTGCAAAAATCAACTTTACAAAAATACAACCAATCTTTTGATCAGATTTTCAAAATGCTTTTGAATGATATCGACAAGCACGAAAAAGAATACAATGAAGCCCAAAAAACGCCAGAAAATTAATTCTGGCGTTTCGTTTTATCTTATTCTAAGTCCCATTTCAGAGAATGTGTCTGCGTGGTCAAAATCGTGGTATTTGAATCCGCGTTGGAACCATTCGTTTCTAAGTCTGGATGAACCGTGTGTGAATTTTTCCGGTTGAACGTATCCTTGTCCCATTTTTTGAATGTGATCGTCACCGACACTTTGGACAGCGCTGATAGCTTCTTCGATGTCTCCTTCTTCCAAGTAGCCTTTTTCTTTGATGTAATAGCTGAACACTCCTGCAAAATAATCCGCTTGTGTTTCCAATGCTACGGAATATTTGTTGGCGTCTTTTTCGTTCAATCTACGTTGGATATTGTGAACTCTATCCAAAATCCCAAGCTCTTTTTGAACGTGGTGGCCAACTTCGTGCGCCAATACATAAGCCATCGCATAGTCTCCACCGTCAGCTCCCAGTTTTTTCGTCAACATATTGTAGAAAGTTACATCCATGTAAATTGTCTGATCCAGCGAACAATAAAACGGTCCGACGTTTTTATCTGCATTTCCACATCCAGTTGACACCGCTCCTTCAAAGAAATGAAGTTTCGGTTCATTGTATGTTCTATTTATTTCAGAAAATTTTTCGTGCCACACATCTTCTGTGTCCTTCAACACAACACTAAGCATCTTTTCTGCTTGTTCAACTTCTCTGCTGCTCGCTTTTTCAGAATTGTTGACTTGTTGTTCTTGTCTGGTTCTTGTTTGTTCGCTTATAATATCTCGTGGATTTCCTCCAAACAACGAATACACAATCACAAGCAACAACAATCCCACTCCACCGATTTTAACCGGTCCACCACCGGATGATCCTCTGCTTACATTTGAACTTCCTTGTCTACCTTGCCATTTCATTTCTTGCCTCCAAATTGTAGTAATTTCCCATTTTAATATTTATACCCAATTTTAATATTTCTCATTAGACTTGCTGGACACTGCCACAAATTTCAAATCAGTATAATTTCCATTCAACGTGTTTTTCATTTCTCGTAAAGTGTTCTTGGTCGTCACGATATCATCCAACACGAGAATTTTCTTGTCCGACAAATCAGCGTTCAATTCAAAAGCACCTTTCAAATTTTCAATTCTTTGAAGCTGCGATAAATTGTGTTGAATTTTGGTTTCCTTCACTTTTACAATCGCATCTGGCAAATACTCCATGTCCAGAATCTTTGCCACTTCCTTTGCAATCTCGTGAATGTGATCGAAGCCACGTTTGTTTATCTTGGATTTTGTCGAAGGAACTTTGAGCAAAGTGTAATCTTGTAAATTTTTTTGTTTGATTTTATCTGATACGACATCTGCCAAGAAATATCTCACAACTTCTTTGCGGCCAAGCTTGTAATCGTAGATGAGTTTTTTCGTCAATCCTTGATAAAGTAGCGGAAAATAGCAATCCGTACCGTCGATATCCCTGTAACCATCAACGAAAACCAACTTGTCTAAGCAATCTTCGCACAACAAATACTTGTACTGTTTTTTCTCATGACAAATTATGCAACGTTTTTGAAATAAAAAACTAAAATTCCTCATCTTCGAACATCTCTTTCATCATTTCCTGTTCGTCATCGTCGATATCAAAACCCATGTACTGTTTGATTCTTCTATCCAATCCCGAATTTCTCTTCATTATTTTATTGTTGGATATCATTTGTCGTAAAATCTTCAAGCTTCCAACCAAAACGACGATTTCTCTCGCTCTTGTGATTGCAGTATAGAGCAAATTTCTCGTCAACAACATAAATGGAGCCTGCGTGACTGGAATTACAACAATCGGAAACTCACTTCCTTGTGATTTGTGAATCGTAATCGCATAAGATAGCGTCAAACCGTCGCATTCTTTTTTCGTGAAACTCGCAGTTTTATCGTCAAACAACACATCAACCGTCTCGTCAATCGGATCGACGTATGTAACTCTTCCGATATCTCCGTTGAAAACTCCCATCGAATCATCGTCGATGAACTCTTTCGTGTAATCATTTTTGATTTGCATAACTTTGTCGTTGAGCCTGAAAATCCTGTCTCGTTGCTCGATTTCTTCAGTCATTGGAGTTTTTGGATTCAAAACTTCTTGCAAAGCTGTGTTCAATTCCTTCGTTCCGCAGCTAGATTTTTTCATTGGAGTTAGCACAATTATATCGTCAAACTCGTCTTTTTTATAGAAATTGGGAAGTCGTTGTGCGCATAAATCGAGAATCGTCTGCTTGGCTTTTTCCGGATCATTTTCCTCAATAAAGAAAAAATCCTTGCCTTTTTCATTCAAAATAGGAAACTCTCCGTTGTTAATCCTGTGCGCATTCACAATTATGTTGGAGTTTTGCGCTTGTCGGAAAATTTTCGTCAATTTTATCGTAGTGATTTCTCCACATTCTATCAAATCGTTTAGCACATTTCCCGCTTGCACACTCGGAAGCTGGTCGCAGTCTCCAACAAAAACAACCCTAGTATTAGAATCCAATGCTCTCAGCAAACTGTCCGCGATGAAAATATCCATCATACTCGCTTCATCTATAATTATCAAATCGCAATCAATTGGATTGTCCTCGTCGTGATCGAAAATCGTACCGTCCTCAACTGGAATGTATCCCAAAATTCTGTGAATAGTCTTCGCTTCTTCGTTGCAACTTTCTGACAATCTTTTTGCCGCACGTCCAGTAGGCGCCGCGAGAATTATTTCCTTGTCATTATTTTTGAAAATTTTTGTAATATTGTTGATAATCGTAGTCTTTCCCGTACCAGGTCCACCTGTAATTATCAACATTTTTTCGGTCATAGATTTCTTGATGGCTTCGATTTGCAAATCATCCAAGTGTTCTGATTCAAGCTTGGAAAGCTCGTACTCTACATCAAACTCATCTTCGATCTCTGTTTTTAAAATATTCGCAATATTCATCGCACATCTCATCTCGGATTTTTCTATTTGTGGAAGGTAGACTCTGTTTTCATCGTCTGTGTCATCGATGGCGATAATTCCACTGACAATCAAAGACTCCAACGTTTCTTGTCTGTTTTTTATTTCAATGTCGAGAAGTTTTTCGACACCTTCTATCAAATCATCTTCCAATACGTAGCAATTTCCGTTAGAATTTGCTTCCTTCTCCATAAAATATTTGAACGCAGCTTTGATTCTAAATGGAGAATCCGGCTCGATGTCAATTCTCTGCGCAATAATGTCCGCCGTCCTGAACCCAATTCCCCTAATATCATCAATCAAAGTGTATGGATTTTGCATGATAATTTTCTTGGTGTCTTCCTTGTAAAAATCAGAAATAATATTCGCTTGATGAAGACTTAGCCCCAATGATTGCAAATACAAGAAAATCTCTGCGTATTCTTTTTTCTCATCGAGAGATTCTTTGATTTTCTTGTAATTTTTCTTGCCAATTCCTTTTACTTGCAATAATTTGGATGGAGAATTTTTTAAAATTTCCATCGTATCTTCGCCAAATTCTTCGACGATTCTTCTCGCAGTAGTTTCTCCGATTCCTTTAATCAAACCACTTTGAAGATAATTGATGATATTGTACATGCTTGGCTTGTTGGATCTTTCAACGGAAATTATGTTGTATTGCTCGCCGTATTTTGGATCTTGAACTTTGTTTGCCTCAATATCCAAGAAATCTCCAGGCATAATTTTGAAACTATTTCCCTTGATGATTTTCTCTTCCCCGTCCTTATCTACGGAAAAAATCCTAAAACCATTGGACTCGTTTTCGAATATTATATTTTTGACAGTTGCTGTAAATTTCATACACTCACCTACAAAAAAGAGGGTTGTTCATTCAAATAACAATCCCTCTGTTTATATAATTTATTAATCTTCGATTTCAATTCTTTCGATATTTGCGCCCAATTTTTTGAATTTGGAAACAATATCGTCATATCCTCTGTCAATGTGATAAATATCTGTAACATTTGTAGTGCCATCCGCTACAAGGCCTGCCAAAATCAAAGCCGCTCCGGCTCTTAAATCAGTAGATTTTACAGTAGCTCCTTGAAGAGAATCGACTCCTGCAATGCTCGCTTCATTTCCTTCAGTCGCAATAGCAGCGCCCATTTTTTGAAGTTGTTCCACGTGCATAAATCTATTTTCAAAAACAGTTTCTTCTACACTGCTTTGTCCCTTGCACACAGTCATCAACGCCATAAATTGCGCTTGCACATCTGTAGGAAAACCAGGATATGGCAAAGTTTTAATCTTCGTTCCTTTTAATCTTCCAGTTGCGATAACTCTGATAGAATCTTCGTCCTCGTTTTCAATAACCTCACAACCAACTTCACGAAGCTTTGCGATAATCGGCATAATATGAGATGAAATACAATTTTTCACAGTAACATCACCACGAGTAATCGCACTTGCCACCATGAAAGTTGCAGCTTCAATTCTATCCGGAATAATCGTGTGTCTTGCACCGTGTAATTTGTCAACGCCGACAATTCTAATTGTAGAAGTACCAGCGCCACGAACCTTCGCTCCCAATTTGTTCAAGAAACTTGCCAAATCAACAATTTCTGGTTCCTTCGCAGCATTTTCGATAACAGTTTCGCCTTTTGCCATCGTCGCTGCCATCATAATATTTTGAGTCGCACCAACACTAGGAAAATCCAAATAAATTTCCCCGCCAATCAAACCATCTTTTGCGATAGCTTCAATCTTTTCATCAGTCGATTCGATCTCAGCACCCAATGCCTTGAATCCTTTTAAATGCAAATCCACAGGTCTCGAACCAATCGCACATCCGCCTGGCAAATATGTTTTTGTTTGACCAAGTCTAGTCAACAAAGGTCCCATCACCAAAAATGATGCCCTCATTTTGTTCATCAATTCGTGTGGAGTCACAGAATTATTGACATTGCTACTATCTATCTCAACCTTATTCTTGTCCAAATAAGTTACTTTTGATCCCAATTCTTCTAAAACTTTCAATATAATTGAAACATCCTTTAACTTTGGAACATCTTCTAAAATTATAGGCTCAGTTCCTAAAAGAGATGCTGCTATAATAGGAAGCGCTGAGTTTTTGGCGCCGTCAATCTTGACCTCGCCTTTCAAATTTAAACTTTTTTTTACTTGTATAACTTCCAAAATAACCTCCATCAGTCATTCGTTTTTCTTATTTATATATAAAATATTATATCATATCCATTTATCGTTGACTAATTTTTAGCGATTTTTGCAAATTTTTTACAAAACAAAAGCCCCCTTCGGTAAGGAAGCTTTTGTGAAATTTTATTTAGTTTTTGATAATTTTTACAGTTTCATCAAATGCTTCTTTTCCTAATTGAGCATCCTTAGATACGGTAACTTCTTTCAGATTATTCTTTTTGAATGCACCTTCACCTATAGTCTTAACATTTAATCCAATGTCCAATTTTTCAATTTTATTGTTGAAAAATGCTGCATCTTCAATAGTTTTTACAGTTGATGGGATTTTAACATTTACTAAATGATTTACATATAGACTTCCTTGCCCAATAGTTTCCAATCCTTCTGGTAATTCTACATTCTCCAAGAAATTTTGAGCAAATGCTTGTGCTGCCAATTTCTTTGTATTCTTTGGAATTACTACAGATTTTAAATTATTGTTTTGGAATGATTGAACTCCAATATCTGTGTCATCAGCAAATTTTACCTCATTTAATCCGCAAGTATAAAAAGCTTGGAACAAAATTTTAGTTGCTCCCTTGAACTCTGCTTTTTCAATAGGATTTTGTATAAAAGCTTGTTTTCCGATAACTTCAACATTTTCCGGAACTAATAATTCTTTAATTCTACAGTAACCAAATGCACCATCACCTATTTTTTTCAAATTCTTAGATATATTCAAAGCTTGAATTTGATTACCATAAAAAGCTCCTGTTTCGATTTCAGTTACTGACTCTGGAATTTTGATTTCTGTTAAAAAGTTACCCGAGAATGAACCATCTTTGATACTTTGTAAACCTTCAGGTAAATCAATGTTTTGCAATTTGTTATTCATAAAGCATTCGCTACCAATATATTTAACTTTACCTTCCATTTTTACGCTTGATAAGTTATTATTTCTAAATGTTCCATCTTCAATTCTAGATACATTCTTAGGAATAGTTATGGTTTCAAGTTTATTGTCAGAAAAAGCTTCTTTTCCTATTTTATTCAAAGATTGAGGCAATACAACTTCCTTTATTATATTGTTCTTGAACGCAGAATCATCAATTGTTTCAACTCCTTCAGGAATTGTTAACTTCATAATTCCTTTATCTTGGAATGCCCCTACCTTTATTTTTTTTATTCCAAAGAAATCTTCAAATCCACCTATAGCTTTTACATCTACGCCATCGATTTGCTTTGGAATTTTCACAACTAAGTCATTGCCAATATATTCAGTAATTGTTTGAGTATTCTTGTCAAATACAAAGTCTTTTTCTTCTGATACTTCTTTTTCTGGTTTTTTCGGGATATTAGTTTCTACATTTGAATCGAATGCCAATGGATGAACATCACAATCCTTAGCTAGTTCTACTTTTTTGATGTTATTATCTGCAAATGCTAACATATCTATTTTCTTTACAGAATCAGCAAACTTCACATCTGTTAACTCATTACTCTTAAAAGCTTTTGTTTCTATTTCTGTGACTGTACTTGGTATAACAATATTATTAAGTATATTGTTTTCTAGCAAACTTTCTGGGATCTTAGTAATACTCTTCGGAATCGTAAATTCTTTTATTTTATTATCTTCTAACGCTGCTTTACCTAATTTTTTTATGTTTTCAGGTAATGTTACTTTAGTTATTCCTGCTGATTTAAATGCACCGGATCCTATTTCTTCTACTGATTCTGGAATCGTAACTTTTCCTAAATTATTGCCGTTAAATGCTAAATCTCCAATAGAAATAACAGTATTTGGAATTTTAACGCTATTCAAGCCTTTATTGTAAAATGCATATTCAGCTATATGTTTTACTTCAACACCATTAATCTTTTCGGGAATTATTACATCTTTTCTTGCATAAGGCTTGTAATCTATAATAGTTCCTGTTGTAGCATCAAAACCAAAATCATTTGCGTCATTTGGTTCTGTCGACTTTTGAGTATATTTAACTTCTATTGTTGTACACTTGTCTAAATAAAACTCATAAGTATTATTCAATAATTGAGTTATTAAGTTTTGCCCATTTACTAAAAATTCACTAACTGCCTTATCATCATCTGGATCTACTGTAATCTTTATTCTAGTACCCGGTTTTATTTGATTGCTTGGTTTGACACTTGATTTTATATTTTCGCCCTTTAAAATAAGTTCACATCTTTTTTCATAAGTTGGTTCTATTTTTGTGTCTTCGTTCATTATAAATGTATACTTATTATCTTTAATTTTAGTCACTTCATCTTTACCATTTACTAAAAGTTTAGTCACAAAATGTTTCTCTTCTGGTTTGAAAGTTATAACTACCTCTGTTCCCTTTTTTATTTTGTCACTAGCTTGATTAGATGACATATTATCGCCAACTAAAGTTAGTATGTGTGTTTCTGGCTTTTCTGCTGGTTTCTTAACTTGTAAATTTACGTCATTCAAGTTCCATCCGTAAGCTCCTGCAAATTTAATTTTCAAATTAGCATTCACAGTTTTCCCGTCATTTGCTTTTAAGAATTCATCCTTAACTTCTAGATTTATCTTATCATTTTTTACATCAAAAGAAGCTTTTACTCCTTCTACATTAGTTGTTACAGTTACAACTTCAGAAACATCTTCTATTTCAAATGCTTTTCCAAGCTCATTAATTAATTTTCCTAGTCCTTTATACTCAGGTGCAAATGAAACTTTATTGTTATCAACTGTAACTGATTTTTTTTGTTCTACATTTTGACCGTGGAATCCTATACTTCCTTCTCCTTCTTGTTGTTTCATAAATCTCGGTAAAATATAGTTGATTAATTTGGAATAATCCTTGATTTTGTTATCTGAAACATCTAGACTATTTATTTTTTCCATTCCAAGTATTATATCTACATTTTCGATTCTGTTTGCAGACACGTCAAAAAATGTCAACTTAGTCAAGTTCTTAAGAGAAGAAATATCAGTGATTCCATCGTAGTTTATTCTCTTTTCTCCTTCTTTTTTAACTTTTACGTTATTGTGAAGATCCAATCCAGTTAAGTTTGTCAAATCTTTTAGCGGTTCAACATTTTCAATTATATTGTTGTACAATTTTAAGAACTCTAAATTTTTAAGGTTTGCTAATGGTGATACATCTACAATTCTGTTTCTTTGAAGTTCCAAATATTTCAAGTTTTTCAAGTCTTTTAATGGTGTAAGATCTGAAATCTCATTTTCATTTACTTTTAATTTTTCCAAATTTGTAGCATATTCAATTCCTTTTAAGCTCTTCATTCCTCTAGTTACAGAGAATTTGAAATCTTTTGTTTTGGATAAATTCTTGGCTTTTCCTAGTATTGAATATGTGTTTTTGGATTCTTTTGTAAATATTGGCTTATTAGTCTTCTTGTCTAAGAATATGGATACTTCTTTCAAAGATTCCATTTCTTGTTTTGTGATTGGTTTGTCGTCAGGTCTGTTAACATCTAAGTTTTTGTTCAAAACTTTCAATAACTTAGCATCTTCAATGTCTACATATTCAGGCTTTTCTTCGCTCTTCTTATGTGCTTTGATGATTTCATCTTTTAATGCATTTACGCCTTCAACTGTTTTGGCTTTGTTGATTTGCTCAATGTATTTTTCTGATGTTATTCCATTGTTCTTCAATTCTTCAACAGCTTTTTCTTTGGCTTCTTTTAGAGCTTTTTCTTTTGCAATATCTTCCGGCTTTTCTTCCGGTTTATCGCCAGGTTTGTCGCCAGGTTTGTCTTCTGGTTTTTCTTCGCCTGGTTTTTCTTCTGGCTTGTCGCCTGGTTTGTTTTCCCCTGGTTTTTCTTCAGGCTTTTCTTCCGGTTTGTTTTCCTCTGGTTTTTCTTCTGGCTTGTCTTCTGGTTTGTTTTCCTCTGGTTTTTCTTCCGGTTTATTTGGTATGTTTGGTATTGATGGAATATTTGGTGTTGGTGTGACTGAAGGTGTGTCTGGTTTTTTATCTTCAATTACTCCGACACTTTTGATTGTCCCAATTTGTGCCTTTGATATTGATTGTTCGCCACCTAATACTGTGATTTCTTTTGTGTTGTTGTCTTTAACAATTTGTTTGATAAAATCTGTGTGGCTAGGATCTGTCAACAATATTGGTTGATTATTTTTGTGTGCCAATGGGCCAACTGACAATGCGTCTGGATAGTTTCTTCCATCTGCCAATACGAATTTTTCAAGATTTCCGAATTCTTTTGCTATTATCAAGGCTGTTTCGTATCTGTTAGCTCCTGCTAATCTTCTCGTATTTTCTAATCCTTTTATATTAACTGATTTTTCTCCACCAAAAATTAAGGAGACCTTGTCCTTTGTGATTCCTTTCGGTAAATTGTGTCCATCTGTCAAAATAATTGGCAAACTTTCTTTTGAGGAAAGTGGTGTTGCACACAATGCATCAGCAAAGTTCAATCCACTTGCAAGTGCAACTTTTCCATTGGGATTTACGTGTTTGTAAACTTCAACTGATGTTTCAAATCTGTTTTTTCCTGCTAATCTTTTAACATTTTTAAGGCCTTTAATATTTACAGATTTTTCTCCACCTACTATGATTACTTCTTCTGGTTTCAGTCTTGTAATCTCGTCTTTAATGACTTGTGGAAGCTTTTCTTTTTGTGTCAATAATACCGGTGCGTTTTCCTTGTTTGCAAGGCTTCCTGCAACCAAACTATCTGCAAAATTTTCTCCACTAGCAAGTACAACTGTTTTTATATGATTCGGGAATGTTTGTTGGCTGATTTTTGCTGATGTTTTGTATCGGTCAACGCCTTTAATTGTGTAAACATTGATTTTGTTTTGTTCTTCTGCGAGAACTGGTGTGAATGAGCTCATTACCATGCTCGCTGTAAGAATTACTCCTAAGATTTTTTTCATATTACCTCCTATTTTTCATACATGTTTTATTATATATGGAAGAATTCCCATTTACTAGATATTACTTATTGGAATTTTTTATAAATAGATTACTCTTTCATGTTTTTATCTATAAGTGGTATAATTGTATAAATGATTTCTAGGAGGGAAAAATGAAATTAACTACTAAAGATTTGACAAAAATCGGTGTGTTTGGCGCTTTGACGATTGTCCTCGGGCTTACTCCTTTGGGTATGATTCCGATTGGACCTGTTAGGGTGACTACACTACATATTCCAACTATTGTTGCTGCTTTGGTTGCAGGTCCTTGGGTTAGTTTGTTCGTGGGATTGTTGTTCGGTTTGTTTTCATTGGTAAATAATATTATTGCGCCGACAATTCTTTCATTTATGTTTTATAATCCATTGGTTTCTGTTTTACCAAGAGTTTTGATAGCTGTGGTAACTTATCAAGTTTACAAGAAATTAAAAGACAAAAACGATGTGATTCGCTACGGAATTCCTGCGATTTGCGGAAGTATAATGAACACTGTTGGTGTTTTGGGAATGGCGTTTATTTGTCATGCAAAACAAATCGAAGCTGTTATGCATATTAAGGCACAATATTTTCTCGGAGGACTTGTCGCTACGAATATGCCTTTCGAAATTGTTTTATCGTTTGTGTTGGCAATTTTGATTGCAAAAAGTGTAAACAAGCACAAATAATTCAATTAAAAAATCCACAAGAATTTATGATAAATCCATAAAATCTTGTGGATAATTTTTTTGTTTTAATCTTCGTAGTCGTCACTTATGTTGCATGAACCCAAAAATTTTCTTCTGATATCTTGTCCAGTTTTTGTTCCTGCAACTCCGCCCATTCCTGTTTCTCTCAATGATGGTGGAAGAGTTTTTCCAACTTTTCTCATTGCTTGGCACACTTCTTCGAATGGAACGATACTTGTGATTCCTGCTAATGCCATGTCTGCGCTGATCATTGCATTTGTAACACCCATTGCATTTCTAAATGTGCAAGGATATTCTACAAGTCCTGCGATTGGGTCGCATACAAGTCCCAATACGTGTAGGATTGCAAATGATGCTCCGTGGAATACTTGTTCAATGGAGCCTCCTCTCAAAAATATCATCGCTCCTGCTGCCATTGCTGCTGCAGAACCTGTTTCTGCTTGGCAACCACCGTCAGCTCCGGAAAATGTTGCGTATTTTCCCAATAATTGTCCAACACCGATTGCGACTAACATTGCATCGACAAGTTCATCATGTGTGCAATTGTATCTTTGTTTAAAACTCATAAGAGCTGCTGGCAATATTCCTGCTGAACCTGCTGTAGGTGATGCTACGATTTTGCCCATTGCTGCACTGATTTCCAACGTTGAAAAAGCCATCGCCATTGCTTCTGCATTAAACTGTCCAACTATTGGTTCATTTTCATTTGCGTAAACGTGCATTTTGTGTGCGAATCCGTCGATCATATGTTGGTTAGTCACTGAAGGTGTTTCCAAGAAATCTGTCGCAGATTTTTCCATAACATCTAGCATGTGTGACAATTCATTTCTGATGAACTCTTCTGATTTGCCAGTTCTTTCGTTTTCTATTTCTATAACGTATTCGTAAAAAGGTCTGTTGTCCTTTTTAACGGTATTTATTATTTCTAGTGATGTATCAAACATAAACTCTCCTTAATTTCGTTGAATATATTTTGTGAAAAGAAATCTCTTGTCTTTTAACAAATTTTCTGTCAAATCTTCGCCGATATTTTTGTCCAATTCAACAATCAAAGTTACGATTCCGTCGTGTTTCAATGTCTTCATTCCTTCGATGTTGTAACCATGTTTAGCTAAATTAGATGAAATATCCGCAATAATTCCTCTTACATCAACGTATTTCAATAAAATTGTAGGATAGCTTCCTGTAAATTGAACAGCGATTCCATTGATGTCAATAATCTCGATGTTTCCTCCACCGATTGATGAGCCTATGATGTACATTGTTGTTCCGTCTTCGTATGTAAATGTAATCTTCGCAGTGTTTGGATGCACATCCCCCAAGTCAGCTTCTCTGAAAACATAGTCGATTCCACGTTGTTTAGCGATTGCAAATGAATCTCTAAGTCTAATGTCGTCTGGTTCAATCCCCAACACACCAGCTAATAAAGCTCTGTCAGTACCGTGACCCTTGTAAGTTTTTGCAAATGATCCGTGAAGATCAAACTCAACTTTTTTGAACTTATTTCCAGCAATCATAAGAGCAGTCTTTGCAATTCTACATGCGCCTGCAGTGTGAGAGCTAGAAGGTCCAATCATTACAGGTCCCAAAATATCAAATATATTATATTCTCCCATAAAAACCCCCTAAGTAATTTCCGTAACAATTATATCATATCAAATTCACTGTATAAAGAAAAATAGGAAAATTTTCCCGCAAAAAAAGAGAGGCAATCGCCTCTCAAATTTTTAAAATTTTATTTTTTAATTACAAATTAATTTAGATTGAAAAATCCTGCTGGATCTGTTGTTTCATCTGCAAACCAAATATCAGCATATCCGCCGTTTATTGAAACTCCCATTACGCTAATTGTGTTCCAATGTTTTAGTCCAGTAATAACAGCATTGTGACCTGTAGACCTTTTCCAAATATTAAGGGCTCTTGAAGCTGCATCTTCTCTTGTGAAATCACTCATTGCAGAAATTTCGTATCCATCCACCTTGAAGTTTGTCAATTCTTTTGGTTTGTTCCACATACCTTCTTGGTGTTTGTGATCTTCTGTATACATTACGGGTGACCATTTTCCTTTGTTTGACCAGCTATGAAGATTAGCTTCGATTCCTCTGTTATCCTTCCAACTTTCGCTGTAGTATTTGTTTTGGTCGTTGTTGTGAGTTCTGGCAACAAATGTCAATGATTTAGAAACTTTTAGTGGTTTCAACCCTTTTGATTGACGGTATTCGTTTACCAATTTTGCTAATTCTTCTTCTCTTAATGAAAGAGGAGTGTTGATGTCGAAGTTAGAAAGGTTAGTATCTTTTACTCGTTTTGCTTGTTCTGTAGGTTTCTTTTCTTGTTTTTCTGGTTTCTTTTCTTGTTTTTCTGGTTTCTTTTCTTGTTTTTCTGGCTTCTTTTCAGTCTTAGCTGGCTTTGCAGGTTTTGTTTCTGGTTTGTATTCGCCTGTTAATTTTTGATATTGAGTTTTGGAAACTGAATTTTCTCCACCAACGATTGTAACGTTTTTGATTCCTGCCTTGTCGATATATGATTTTATGCTATCAATTGCAGAATCATCTGACAATAAAATTCCTGTGTTCATTTTAACTGCAAGTGGTGCTGCAGACAATGCATCTGGATAATCTCTTCCATCAGCGATTACAGCCTTTTCAGTTTTTCCGATTTGTTTCATAACTTCGATTGAAGTATCGTTTCTGTTCTTTCCAGAAATTCTATCTACATTTTCCAATCCTTTTATATTTACTGAATTTTTACCACCAATTATAGTGCTAACTTTTTTTGCATCAATACCTTTTGGTAATTTTTTTCCGTTAGTTAGTACAAGAGTTTTGTTTTTTGCAATAGCAAAAGGAGCTGCTGACAATGCATCGGCAAAGTTTTGTCCATTGGCCAATACAATATTTTTTGATTGTAATGCTTCTGCTACTTTTGTCGATGTTTCGTATCTGTCATCTCCAGAAATTCTCGTGATTTTTTTGCCTTTAGTTTTAAGTGTTTTTTCTACACTTTTAGATACCGATCCTTTACCACCGATAATAATAACTTCTTTTGCCCCAAGTCTGTCGATTTCTTTTTGCAACTCAGAAGAAGCCTTTGATTTTTCAGTCAATAAAACTGGTGCTTGATTAGCAAAGTTTCCTGCTGTCAATGCATCGGCGAATTTTTCTCCGCTAACTACGACAACTTTGTCGCTTTTTTCAAAAGCATGCTTGCTGATTGCTATTGATGTTTCATATCTGTTGTTTCCTTTAATTCTTTCAACATCCACACCTTTATCTGCAAATGATACTTGTGGAACAATGTTTGCTAGCATAACCCCTGCTAACATTAATCCTAAAATCTTTTTGTTTTTCATAAATTTTCTCCTTCTACAACTAATATTCTATCCCTTTTAATTAGGATACTGTTTTAGTTTTTACAGTTATATTATACCCCATAAAAGTATAAAGTTAAATCTTTTTTTTGATATTATACCCTAGCAAAATAGTATGTATTAGTAAACAGAAATTTCATTAGTGATATTCGTGCATGAAGTTTGCTAATATTATTTTATAAATAAAAAAATGGTCCCTATAAGAGACCATTTTTTATCTTACTACTACTGCCATTTGTCTTGACAAATAATTTTCCGATACTTCGCTATATGATTTTGTGATTTCGTTTGAGTACCAAGGATCTGCCAAGTAGAATCTGTTTGATTTCGGATCGTAGCCATTGATACAAATTCCGTGGTTGTTTGCGAAAAATCTCTTTCCGTAAACATTTGTTGACCATCTTGGTTTTTCCCATCTCAATGTTCCGTAGTACATGATTGCGTTTCCATTTTGAAGTTCAGCCAAAATATCTCTCATATTTGAACCAGAAATATTTTCCGCCTTACCATTTGCAAATCTGTTTGCAAACTTAGTCATTGGTTCTGGATTCATATATGTCGCCATAACTCTTGTGTGATAATATTCATCCCAAACGTATGGATTCTTTGAGAAACCAGCATCGTTGTCGTTAGTGTTCATTGGAAGTTGATTCAAAAATTCGTTGTATGTGTAATCAAGCGCATAGCCTTTTGCTTGCAATGCGTGATACATCGCAGTTGGTTCGCAACCAATTGGTGCAGCTTTTTGTTTAATTCCACGTTGTGATTTTGGTGTGATTTGGTTCATTATATTTGGAACTTTTATGTGAACTGTAGAAAAATCTTGTGGATTGTAATATTTGAATCCTTCTGGTCTAACCCAGCCATTAATTCCATTAAATGACAAATTAACCCATTTATCTTCAATTTTTACAACTTTCAAAATCTTGTTTACTGCAACATCGATTACTTTTTTTGCTGCATCTTTCATTTCTGTCAACAAAGAAACTGCTTTGTTATTAACAACGTAATCTTTTAATCTGAATAAATTTCTATCTGTGTTGTAAACTTTGATTAATTCTTTCTTTAATAAAACATTTTTAATATTTGTGAAGCAATCATCTGAAATAGATTGTCTGCCGCCAAATACGTAAGATTTTTCTTCTACGTTCAAATTCTTCAAATAATTTTCGTGAGTTTGTGTTTTATTAGAAGAATTTGCTTCTTGTTCCAATTGAATATTATTTCTTGGAACCAAGACGATTGGGGCGTCTATTTTTTGGCTAACTGGAGCTGCTGCTAATGCATCTGCATAGACTTCTCCTGTTGTAAATATAGCTTTTTTGGCTTTTGGATAAGCGATTTTGGATACTTCAACGCTTGTCTTGTATCTGTCAGCTCCTGCAATTCTTGTAGATTTCAAATTAAGAATGCTGTCGATTTCTGCTTTTACAGAATCGCTAATGCTGTTAGTTCCACCTACAATATAACTTTTTAAAATTTTCGTCTTATCGATTGAAGATAAATACTCTTTGATTGATGTAGGTAGTGTGTTTTTTTGAACTAAAAGGATTGGAGATTTTGTTTTGTTTGCAAGTCCAACCGAACTCAAACTATCTGCGTAATTTTCTCCACTAGCAAACACCAAAGTGTCCGCATCTTTCTTGTTCTTTGCAAGTTTTGCGTTGACAGCGTATCTGTCATGTCCGTCGATTCTTTCAACTTCGATTCCCATTTTTTTCAAAAATTCTTCAACATCTTTGCTGATTGTCTTTTCGCCACCAATGATGTGAACTTTTTTGATGTTTCTGTTCTTAAGTTGTTCTCTAGTCTTTTCGTTTAGCTTTGAACCTTCAGTGTACAAAATCGGCATCTTACCGTCAGTGATGTTGCCAGAGCTTATAGCATCTGCGAACACTTCGCTTGATGTAAGTACAACTTCTTGTGTCTTTTCGAAAAACTCATCGTGAATCTTGTTTGCAGATTCAAATCTGTCATGTCCTTCGACTCTTTCAGCTACATTTTCTTCCGTAAGAACTTTTTTGTGTTGTTCTTTTTCATCTTGTGATTGTTCTTTTTTGTTTTCTTTTTGGTTTTCTTTTTGATTGGCTTTTTCTGTAGAATTTTCTTGTTTTGAATTATTTTCAGGATTAACTTGCCCGTCATTTACTTCGACTTCTGGTGAAATAATTTCTTCTTCGGCGTAACTAATTCCTGTTGTCATTGAAAACGCTAACAATAAAGCTATCAATAATTTCTTTTTATTCATACCTTCCTCCTTAACAAAAATTATACCATATATCGAGGAAGTTATACATTTTCTATACGTAAAATTCCGCTTGTGCATCCCACAATTTCTTGTACATTCCATTCTTGGAAATCAAGCTGTCGTGATCTCCTGTTTCAGCAATTTCTCCCTTGTCAAACACGATAATTTTATCGGAGAATTTGCAACTAGATAACCTGTGAGATATAAAAATCGCAGTTCTATCTTTGATTATTTCTCCCAATTTCTCGTAAATTTCTGCCTCACTTATAGGATCCAAGCTCGCTGTCGGTTCATCCAAAATCAAGAACGGACTGTCTTGGTACAATGCTCTTGCAATGGCGATTTTTTGTTCTTGACCTTTGGAAACGCTGATTCCATTTTCGTCAATATCTTTGTACAGATACGTGTCTAACCCTTTGTCCCATTTTCGAACATCGTCGTACATTCCGACATCTTTAAGTGATTGAACTACTTTTTCTTCGTCGTAATCCATTCCTGAAGCGATATTTTGTGCCAATGGATATGCGAACAAATTAAAATCTTGGAACACAACTGAGAATATTTTCAAATACTCATCGTATCTGTATTTTTTGATGTCAATTCCATTCAACAAGATTTCCCCTTCAGTAACATCGTAAAATCTAATCAACAACTTCACAAAAGTAGTCTTGCCACAACCGTTTTGCCCTACAATCGCCAATTTTTTCCCAAGGTCGAATTTCAAATTGATATTTTTCAATACCCAATTGTCAGTTCCAGGATATTTGAAGCTGACATTTTTGAATTCGACTTCGTATTTTTTGTCGGATCTTTTTTCCGTAGTCAAACTTCCATTGTAAAACTCCGATTTTTTGTGCAAATAATCCATCATAAGTTCTGCGTACGGAGTGTTTGTCTTGTACATTGCAACGCCTTCCAAGAACTTCGACAAATTACTTGTAAAATTTATCAAGCTTCCCAAATATTGGCTGAGCATTCCGATTGAAATAGCTCCGAGCAATGATTTGGATACTACGACAAGATAAATCAACAAAACTTGTAATTTCGAGAAAAATTCGCTGAGTATTTTGTAAGTGACACCTTCTGTCGACATAATTCTATCGAAAAATCCACCAGGATTGAAAATCCCACATTCATTGATCATATTAGATGCGAGATTATATTGACGATACATTCTCGTATCCAGCATTCTGCTTTTGTCTTTCATTTCCCAGCAATAAAATGTGAACACTCGATTTCCGAATTTTCCTTGTTCAGCTATTTTGTTCCAAATTTCAAATTCTTTTGCGTTGAATTTTTGTGAAATCCATGATAAAAATACAACCACTACAATCAACAAAACATTTATCCAGGCGCTATTCAGAAACGAAAAACTTTCTGGTGCGTTCCATTTTGTCACTAAAAATTGATACGACAACACCAAACTACCTATCATAGCCAATAAAGATTCCAATATCATATCGTAGGCGTACATCACTCTTATAATTCCAAACTCGCCGATGTGTGTATTTTGTTCTATATTCGATTTTTGTCCGATAATATCAGTGTCTTGGGATTGTTTGTAATCCAATTCGTTGAATTTTTCGGATAAAATATGAACAAATATCTCGTATTTCTTGTCCTTATATGTGTTTTGGATTTTGTTCGTCAAGGCAAGAATAATTTGAACGAAAAACACTGACAACAACGCAATTACTGCCCATTTACCTACAAATTGTACAGGCATCTTATTGACAATTCCATCTATCATTCTAGCAGATGCGTAAATACTAATTAAAGGAAAAATTGCCGAGAATAAACAGTTAAGAGTGTAGTTGATGATAAGTTTTTTGTAATTTTTCCACAAAACACTCCAAGTATCTTTGAATAATTTAAGATTCTTTTGCATTGTAGTCCTCCCTGTAATATTTCGCTTGAGTGTCGAACAAATACTTGTACGTTCCACCTTTTTCCATCAATTCTTCGTGAGTTCCACGCTCTTCAATTCCCTTATTTCCAATCAGCAAAATGTAATCGCAAAATCTCGTCGAAGCCATTCTATGAGAAATAAAAATCGATGTGTGGTTTTTCGTTAGTTCATTGTATTTGTTGTACAAGTCCCTTTCTGCTAATGGGTCAAGCGCTGCTGTCGGCTCATCCAATATCAAAAACTTAGAATTTCTGTACAAAGCTCTTGCTAGAAGTAGCTTTTGTGTTTCCCCTCCTGATAAAACCGGAGAATCTTGATAGATGTATTTTTCAATCGTGTTGAATACTCCTTTTGGAAATTCCTTAACCTTGTCGTAAAGTCCTGCCAATTTCAACACTTCTTCAACACGTTCTACATCATCTGTGGACTTTGATTGTGTGACATTCATGTAAATTGTTTCCGGCAAGATAGAATAATCTTGGAACACCGCAGAGAAAACCTCGTAATATTTTCTTCTGTTGAGTTCTCTCAAATCAATTCCATTGACAAGCACACGACCCTCTGTTGGATCCAAAAATCCTATCAAAAGTTTAATCAACGTAGTTTTTCCCGATCCATTGAGTCCAACTACAGCGACCTTTTCTTGTGGGTTGACTTGGAAGTTCACATTCTTCAATACAAATTCATCACTACCCGGATATTTGTAACCGACATTTTCGAATTTTATCGTAATATCCTCGTCGGGATTTAATTCAATTCCGCCGTCTTTTTTGAACTTTTCTTCCAAATCCACAAACTCTCTTACAGTTGCGATATCCTTCGCTTCCATAAAAAGCACACTGAAAAAATTGAACAATCTTTGAACATCGTATCCGAATTTTGTTTGTGCGGAAAAAGCCAACAAGAACATACTTGCATCAATCTTGCCATTGACTGCAAAATTTATTAAATAATAATATGTAACGGAATTTCTCAAAAGGTTGAACACGCAATCCAAGAAATCTGCCATCAACATTTTGTTTCCCATCTTGTTCATGAAATCATCGTACAAGACAAAAACGCTGTCGTAAATATCTTCCAGCCAATTTCCAAGCCCGAACATTCTGATATCCTTGGCATGTTTGTGGCTACTAACTGAATTAATGTAGTTGAATTCCTTTTCAAACTTAGCTTGTGTTTTTCTGTTATCGTACTTCCATTGTTTAAGTTTTTTTGAATACATAAAACTAATCAAACTGGCGATAATCGACACCAAAATTATGAAAATAGGAAGCCTTGCAAGTAAAATCAAATAGACACTCGTGCTGATTAACAAATATAAAACGTCTTTCATTGTAAGCCAGATATGTTCTGTAGCTTTGTCATTTCCTTCAAGATTTACGTTCGCTTTTTCGGATAAATCTAACACATTCTTGTCCAAAGTCATCTCGTAATCCATCGACAAGAATTTTTCGATACATTGATTTAACATCAAAGTTCGAATGTAGATTTTTTTCGGCAAGATTCTCAAATCCAACGACTCTTTTGTCGCAGAACAGATGAAAATCAAAACCGCAAACACAACAACAGTAAGCATAATCGTTGTGAAATCTTGTGAGTTTTCAACCATTTTGATAATTTGTGGAGTAAAATACAACTGTAAAATATCAATCCCAGCAGTTGTGATAGCCATAATTATCAGCATGAAAATCAAACTTTTTTGGTTGTTCCACGCAAGATTGAACATAAATTTTATATTATCATTTGTAGAATATTTTTTCTTCATAATTACCTCCCAATAATATATTAACCGAAATATTCTCGTATTTACGTTTTAGGGATAAGCATATCAAAAACAGGGATGACTATATCAAAATCTCCGTCGTAAAAGCATTGTCCTCTGAATTTCTGTTGATGTAACCATCGTATTTGTCAACGATTTCGTCGATACTGATAAGTCCTAGACCTCTGTTTTCGCCCTTTGTCGACTTGAAAATTCTGCCAAACTTCTCCTGTTTTTCGCTACTTGTCTTGTTAGTAAATGAAATGTACAATTTATTGCCCTTCATATCCATGTAAAGCCTGATAAATCTGTCCTCTTCTGGCAAATTTCTCACCGATTCAATCGCATTGTCGAACAAATTTCCGATAATCGTCGCCAAATCTATATCTTTTATATCCAAAATATTCGAAATCTTGCAGTCGGCTATGCATTTTATATTTTCATTAGTCGCCATAGTAATCTTGGAATTCAAAATAGCATCCGCCATCCTATTTCCAGTCCTAATCACAGGAGCGATTGAATGCAAATTTTCATCCAAATTATCCAAGTAGTTCTTGATAGATTCCATATCATTTTCAGCCACAAAAGAGCGCAACGTTTGCAAGTGATTTCTGTAATTGTGGCGAAATTTTCTGATATCGCGGTACATATTCTCCACTTCTTGATAATGAGTGTTCAACAGTTGTTGTTGGTATTCAAAAATATCTTTTTTAGAAAACAAAATCCTAATTTTACTTAAAAATCTCATATCTCACCTAATAAAACTCAATAATTTTTCTGTTAAGCTCGTTGAACTTCGCATTTGACAACAAAAATTTGCTATCATCTTCCAACAAAACATAATCCTTCTTTGTTTCTGCGATTTTTTCAATATTAATAATTTCCGAACGACTCACCTTGAAAAATCTGTCATCCAACATATCCATAAGTTGCGTCAACGTCATCCTAATTCTGTAACTTTTATTTTGTGCGAAAATATCCACGTAATTTTTGTCCGAAATACAACTGAAGATATCCTTCAACAAAATCTTCGTATTAATCCCGTCGTCCTTTACGATAATGAACTTCTCCTTGTTGTTCATTTGATTAGTCGCCTTGTCCAAAAGCTCGAAAAGTTTCTCCTTTTTTATAGGCTTAATTAAGAAATTCAACGCATTGACATCATATCCGTATCCGATATATTCTGGATAACCGCTGATGAAAATAATCTGAATATCGGAATTTTTTTCACGAATTCTCTTGGATAATTCCACGCCATTAATTTTTTTCATCTCAACATCCAACAACAAAATATCTATCAAATCTTTTTCATCGTAATTGAATATGAAATTTTCCCCCGATGAAAAAAGTTCAGTTTTTAAATCGATTTTGTTGATATCTGCCCATTCTTCGCAGTATTTCTTATACAAATTTCTTATATTTTCTTCGTCATCTACGATTGCAATATTCATAACACACCTCTGTCTTATTTTATCACAATAAATTGTTTTCCAATAAAAAAAGCTACTGACAACTTGTGCCAATAGCTAATAATTATTTTTCTCGTAAAAATTCCAACAATTCGTCCTTTATTTTCTCATCATGAAGTGCGAAATCAACCGTAGCCTTCACAAACCCAAGCTTGTTACCGACATCGTATCTCTTTCCAATAAAATCATACGCAATCATCTTGCGTTTTTCAGCTAACTTGTTCAAAGCATCAGTCAATTGAATTTCATTGTTCTTGCCGGGTTTCGTTTCGTGAAGAATCGGAAAAATATCTGGCGTTACAATGTATCTTCCAAGAATTGCCAAGTTAGTTGTAGCCTCTTCACGGCTTGGTTTTTCAACCAACGACTCAACCTCAGTAATTCTATCCGAAGTCTTCACACCATTCACAATCCCGTACTTGTCTACATCTTCCCACGAAACTTCTTGCACACCCAAAACCGGTGATTCTTCCTTTTCGTAAATATCAGCCATTTGTTTGATACAAGGAAGTTCATCTTCAGTATTGTAAATAATATCATCACCCAACAAAATCGCAAAAGGCTCATCACCAACAAAACTTTCCGCGTATTTTATCGCATCGCCAAGCCCGTTTTTCTTCTTCTGCCTAATCGTATAAATGTTCGCCATCTTCGAAAGCTCGTGAATTTCTCGCGATATCTCGGAAGACTTCTTGTTCAATTCGTATTCCAATTCGAAATTCACATCAAAATAATCCTCGATAGATCCCTTATCCTTGCTTATAATAATCAAAATATCCGTAATTCCAGAATCCACAACCTCCTTTACAATATGATGCAAAGTTGGTTTGTCGTAGATTGGAAGCATTTCCTTCGGAACAGATTTTGATGCAGGAAGCATCCTCGTACCAAAACCCGCCGCAGGAATAACCGCTTTTCTTATCTTCATTGTCGCTCCTCGTGTTAAAATTTTACGCCATAAATCATTTGTCTCTATTATTATTGTAACAAGAAATGTTGATTTTTGCTATAAGGGGCGTGTAGGTCGCAAGATTTTGAAGTCGCATGTGCTATCAAAAAGTGCAAAACCGATTTGCACGCTCCTTCTTTTGATTCTTGCTGTGATAATTTTAAAAGCTCTTCCATGAAATAAAAGCAGATTACTGAATTTGCTAAGAATATCGTCTGGAGAAAATAATCAAAAATCCAAGCGAAGTGACCCGTAAAAATCTCACTCGTGCCAGCCGAAGGCGCACTTGAGATTTTAGGGGCATGAGCGTGAGGATTTTTTTATTTTTGTAAGCCAGATATTCGTGCAAATCAGTTTTTCTGCTTTTCTATTAATATATATAGTGTGGGCAATTTTCTCCCTCGTTATGCAACTTGCCTATTTTTTGTTATGGTAACGGAAATAAAGTCGCGGCACAAGGATACGGAATAAAAGTCGTAACACGCATCGTCTGGCTTACGAAAATTGGCAAATTCTAATCTCGAAATTCTAAAATCTCAAACTCGTGCTACGCACTCAGACAATGAGATTTTTTAACGAATTTCTTCGATTGAATTTGGCACAATTTTCTCCAGATGACTCGCTTAGTTACGAGCTTTTATTATGAGTGCTACAATTTAAAAAAATAGGCAAGACCTGTGATCTTACCTATTTCCTACAATCTATTTCTTTTTAATTCCCAATTCACCATCTACATTTGTGATAACGACAGTGTCTTTGTCAGTTACAGTACCTTTTATCAATTCACGTCCAAGTTTTGTTTCAACGTTGGATTCGATAAATCTCTTAACCGGTCTTGCACCGTACAACACATCGTATGCTTTGTCGATAATCAAATCTTCTGCAGATTCGTCGATTTCGATAGTGATTTGTCTGTCTTCCAATTGTTTTTGCAACAACGAAACTTGTTTTTCAATAATCTTGTAGATATCATCTTTTGTCAAAGGTTTGAACATTACGATATCGTCAATTCTGTTTAAAAATTCTGGTTTGAATCTCGATTTCAATTCGTCCATTACAGAATTTCTGCTTTCATCAGAAATATTTCCGCTGTCGTCAATTCCTTCAATCAAATCCATCGATCCAATATTACTTGTCATGATGATGATTGTGTTTTTGAAATCGACAGTTCTACCTTTGTTGTCTGTCAAACGTCCGTCATCCAAAACTTGCAACAAAATGTTAAACACATCTGGATGTGCTTTTTCGATTTCGTCGAACAAAATCACTGAGTATGGTTTTCTTCTGACAGCTTCAGTTAGTTGACCACCTTCATCGTAGCCAACGTATCCTGGAGGCGCTCCGACAAGTCTACTTACTGCGTGTTTTTCCATATATTCTGACATATCGATACGAATCAAATTCTTTTCGTCATCAAACATATTTTCAGTCAAAGCTTTTGCAAGTTCTGTCTTACCAACACCAGTTGGTCCAAGGAATATAAAGGAACCGATTGGTCTGTTGAGTGATTTCAAACCACTTCTAGCCCTGATGATTGCATCAGTCACAGCAGTTACAGCTTCATCTTGTCCCACAACTCTCTTGTGCAACAACTTATCCATATTCAAAATCTTGTCACGTTCTGTTTCCACTAATTTTGTAACAGGAATTGATGTCCACTTGCTCACAACTTCTGCGATTTCATCTTCTGTTACGCTTTCTTTTATAATTGAACTGTCATCTTCGTCCATTTTCTTGTTCAATTCTTCAAGCTTGTTTTCAAGTTCGACTAATTTTCCGTATTTTAATTCAGACAATTTTTCAAAATCGTATTTTCTTTGAGCTTCTTCCATTTCGTGTTTTACAGCTTCGATTTCAGATTTTGTGTCCTTGATTTCGTCGACCTTGGATTTTTGTTGAGTCCATTCCATATACATCGCATCAAACTCGTTTTTAGTATCTTGCAATTCTTTTTCCAAATTTTCGAGTCTGATCTTGCTCATTTCATCGTCTTCTTTGTTCAAAGCAGCACGTTCGATTTCAAGTTGCAATATTTTTCTCTTAGTTTCGTCGATGCTTTCAGGCATAGAATCTATCTCAGTTCTAACCATCGCACTCGCTTCATCCATCAAATCAATCGCCTTGTCTGGTAAAAATCTGTCAGTAATATATCTGTCCGACAAAGTTGCCGCAGCGATTACAGCGTTGTCAGTGATTTTGATTCCGTGATAAATCTCGTATTTGTCCTTGATACCACGCAATATCGAAATAGTGTCTTCTACTGAAGGTTCTTCAACCAAAACCTTTTGGAACCTTCTTTCCAATGCGCCATCTGTTTCGATGTATTTTCTGTATTCATCCAAAGTTGTAGCGCCGATTGTTCTGATTTCACCACGTGCTAACATTGGCTTCAACAAGTTTGCTGCATCCATTGCGCCTTCTGATTTGCCAGCTCCAACCAAAGTGTGAATTTCGTCGATAAACATAATGATTTTGCCGTCAGAATCTGCAACTTCTTTCAACACGGCTTTCAATCTTTCTTCGAATTCTCCCCTGAATTTCGCACCGGCAATCAAACTTCCCATGTCCAATGCAAAAATAGATTTGTTTCTCAAAGTTTCTGGAACATCGTCGTTGACAATTCTAAGCGCCAAGCCTTCCACAATCGCAGTTTTACCAACACCAGGTTGACCAATCAACACAGGATTGTTCTTCGTTCTACGACTCAAAATCCTAACGCTGTGTCTGATTTCATCGTCACGACCGATAACTGGATCAAGCTTGCCTTCTTTCGCCAAATCAGTCAAATTACGACCGTATTTTGTCAACACATCAGTTGTATCTTCTGGATTGTCAGAATCTACCTTTTGATTTCCTCTCAAATCTTTCAAATTAGATGCGAAGTTTTGTTTGTTGACATTAAAATCTTTCAACAAAACAGCACTAACAGTGTTTTTTTCTCCCAAAATACTCATAAAAATGTGTTCCACTGAAATGAAACTATCTCCCATGGACTTTGCTTCGTCTTCTGCCTTCAACAAAATTCTTTGAAAAGCAGTGCTTGGGTACACACTCGATTGACTGTCGTTTTTTGGAAGAGAATCTATTTTTTGATTAAAAGCGCTCACGATTTTCTTGTAATCAGCGCCGATTTTTTGAATAGTCTTTGCAACTATTGAATCTGAATCAGACAATAACGCAAAACTCAAATGAACATCCGTAACTTCTGGATTGCCCAATTTTATCGCAGTATTTTGCGCGTCTTGAATTGCTTGAACAGATTTTTGTGTGAATTTGTTTAAATCCATAATCCTTACCCCCTAACTTTATTCAGATAATTCGTATAATTGTTTATATAATTTTTCTTGTTCTTCGTTTAATTTTGTAGGATTTACGATGGAAATTTCAAGGTACAAATCACCTTTGACACCTTTCATATCCACGAATCCCTTATCTTTAATCCTAATTCTTTGATTAGCCTTGATATTTTTCGGAATCTTAACCTTGATTCTTTCGCCAGCGATCGTTTCAACATTAATTGATTTTCCAAAATAAGCTTCCCATGGTTTAAGTTCAACCTTCTTGATAATATTGTGATCTTCAAGCTTGTTGTACACATCAACCAAGTTAATCTTCACGTAAATGTCCCCGTCAACGCCGAATTTTTCGCCCTTGACCTTAATCTTCTTGCCAGGCAAAATCCCTTTTGGAACTTTCAAATTCAAATTGACACTTTTATTTCCAATCATAAGTCCCAATCTTTTTTCTACACCATTGTAGATATCTGATAGGGAAACGGAAATGTCCGTGTCGTATCTTTGCCTTGGTTGTGATTTTCTTCCAGCACCTTTGAATCCTCCGAAAATATCGGAAAATCCTCCGCCGCTACCTTGTCCACCCGAGAAAAACGCGTTGAAAAAGTCCGAGAATCCTCCGCCACTGCCACCAGTAGTGTAAGTGTACGAGCCAGAATTCTTGCCGAAACCACCGAATCCACCGAAGCCTCCAAAATCGTACGCATTTGGATCGAAGTTTTGTCCACCTTGGAAATTATAATTCGAGCCAAACATATCGTATTTTTTACGCTTATCCTCGTTACCCAAAACCTCGTAAGCCTCGTTGATTTCCTTAAATTTTTCTTGTGATTTCTCATCGCCTTTATTTAAATCGGGGTGATATTTCTTGGCGAGTTTTCGGTATGCTTTTTTAATTTCTTGGGAGCTCGCCTTTTTATCCACCCCCAAAACTTTGTAATAATCTTTATATTCCATAAAAACCTCCCGTAATTTGTTTTTGACTTTCTTTGACCTTGATATTATTATACACCCTTATGAGTGCATAATCAATAGTATTTGCAATCTTTGCAATATCTTTGACTTTTGATTTTTATCTTTGACTTTTTATTTTTAATTTTTATTTTTATTCTAAAATTAAATCATTATATCCATATAGAATGATCCTTTCCACTTCCCACTTCGAAATGGTATTTCACAATTCCCAAATCGACTTTTGCTGACGGAGCAAATTTCGCCTTTGCCTTCACCTTATCATCAACCAAAGTCAACATAAATTTTTGTTGATTAATCGCAGTCGGAGCATCAAGAGCACAATCGACACCATCCTTGAACCATTGTGGCGAATTATCACTCACATTTGACACCTGCTTTGGAAGTTTGCTCTTGTGATTGTAGCCCCAGTTTTCAGGAATACCAAACGCAATCACAATCACCAAATTTTCGTTAGGCTCCATGTATTTTCTTATATTCTTCTTATTATATGTAAGCGCAACCCAGCACGAACCCAAACCCAAATTCATAAGTTCCATCACAAGCTTCTCGCCGTAATATCCACAAGTCTCGCTCAAATCATTGCCTACACCCTTCATAATCAGAAAATTATTCACATTCTCAAACTTTCCGTACTTTGCAAGCTTTGAATTAAAACCTTCCTTGTCATCAAACACAGCCCTTATATTCAAACTCGACTCACGGTTAACCTCATCAACCTTCTGTTCAATAATCTTCTTCACAGAAGAATCAATCTCTTTATCTATGTATTTTCTAACAGAATGCCTCTTGTGCATCAAATCTAAAATATCCACCTTGTCCCCCTCATTAAAATATATACTTATTATAATATACCACAAATCACGAAAATTCATGCACCAACACACAATAAACAAAATTTGCAAATAAAAAATGGAACCGCACCGATTCCATCTATATTAACCCACCCATTCCACACCCAAAGCTCAATACATCTTGCGCAAATTCTCCAAAGCCTTGCTTCTCGTGTTGTAAAAAGTGGACTGTTTCATATTCATTTCCTGACAAATCACCCTCGCACTTTTTTCACGGAGGAAATTCTCGTAAATAATCTTCTGTTGTTTTTCCGGAAGCTTACGCACCTTCTCATAAAGCTCCTTAATCTCCAACCTATCCTCAAAATCCTGTTCAATATTCTCATCAGATTCAATCAAATTCATCACCTCATCTCCATCCTCATTCGTAAAATTCAACGACTGAACACTCCTTCTAGGATTCTTCTTCAAATAGAAAAACCTCAACCTCTGCTTCAAATAATAATTGAACGGCACATTCTTCGAACCATCATACTCCATAATCGCATACATAATCTCAGTCTTACCATCATCGATTAGTTCTTCGAAAATATCCGCTCTATCATAATAATTTTTGATACTACTAATAATCAACGGCTCAAAAGCTTCGTAAATTCTCTCATCATCCAAAATTTTGTTGTTCACAATATAATCTATCTCTTCATAATTCATGATTTTCATCTCCTTTTTCTCAATTTTACAATCGAAATCAAGATAATATAAATCATGAATGAAACGAAAAACCACGCCAAAACAAATAGTAACAGCGTGAACCATTTGAAAATAAATGAAAAATCATCACCATTCTTCACAAAACAAACCAATTCATTGTAAATTCAAATCGAAAACACTTGAACAGGAACGTATGTTCTGTTATAATAAAATTATCATAAAATAAAAGGAGAATCAATGAAACAATTACAAGCAATCATACCGATATACGTCGACAATATCGGCAATGCAGTCCAACTTTATTTTAATGATTTCACCGCTACCAATTATTGTTCATTGGATTGTTGCATCAAAAAAATCGCTCGCAACCAATTAATAGACATCATAGAGGCCAAGAAACTAATCAAAAAATCCTTGAACATAACCAAAAATCCTCCTATTTGTTTTAAAAACGGAACGTACTGCATGATCAAAGTTAGAAAACCAATATCCAAAAACGATGGAAGTTATGGACTGTTCAACATCGAATCCATCGAAGAAATCAAAACAGGCCACATAATACTTACAAACAATCAAAAAATCACAACACTAGAATCCAAGAAAAGCATCGAAGACAAAATCCAAAAAGCAAAACTCGCCAGGCTTTTGATAGATGATTATACGACAAACTTCGACATACTCACAAGCAAATAACCACAAAAAAACTGATACATTTTATGGTTCAACATATTTGTATCAGTTTTTTCACGAAAAAAATGGGACCAGTTTTTGGTCCCATTTTAAAATATAAATCTGCCTATCAATGAAAGGAAAAATTATTTACGTTTTTTAAGTGAAATGAAAGCACCTGCAACGCTTGACAATGAAGCTGCTGCTAATGTTAGGATTTCAGCTTCGCTACCAGCTTTTGGTAATGCAGCTTTTTCTTTTTTCTTTGGAGAATCTACTCCACCCTTACCATTTTCTTCTTTTTCTGGTTTTGAAGGTTGGTCTGGTTTTTGTTCATTACCAGGTTTTTGTTCATTACCAGGTTTTTGTTCGTTACCAGGTTTTTGTTCGTTACCAGGTTTTTGTTCATTACCAGGTTTTTGTTCGTTACCAGGTTTTTCTTCATTACCAGGAGTTGATGGGTTTGAAGGAACTTCTGGAGTTGAAGGATTTGATGGTACATCAGGAGTTGATGGAACATCTGGTGTTGATGGGTTTGATGGGTTTGATGGTACATCAGGAGTTGATGGTTCTGATGGTTCTACTGGTTTTTCAGGAGTTTCAGCTTCTACTGGTGATAATACATAGTAGTATCTTCCATCTGCACCTTGTCTTATGCTGTAAGATTTATTGATTGGATCATTTTCCAAAGCTTTTTTAGCTGCTGCTTCAGCTTCTTCATATGTTGCATATCCGTTTTGTGCTTCTGGTTTTTCTTCTTCTGGTTTTTCAGGAGTTTCAGCTTCTACTGGTGATAATACATAGTAGTATCTTCCATCTGCACCTTGTCTTATGCTGTATGATTTGTTAATTGGATCATTTTCCAAAGCTTTTTTAGCTGCTGCTTCTGCTTCTTCGTATGTTGCATATCCGTTTTGTGCTTCTGGTTTTTCTGCGTGTGCTTTTAAGATTTCATTCTTTAATGCTTCTACGCCTTCAACTGTCTTTGCTTTGTTAATTGCATTGAAGTAGAAATCAGATGTGATTCCAGCTTCTTTTAATTCTTTGATTGCTTCTTCTTTTGCATTCTTTAATAACCATTCATCAATTGTGATTCCTGGATTTGAAGCTTTGTGAGATTTAATTAATTCATCTTTTAAAGCATTAACGCCTTCAATTGTTTTTGCATTTCTAATTTGATTTAACAATAAGTCTGAAGTAATTCCTGCTGCTTTTAATTCTTTGATTGCTTCTTCTTTAGCATTCTTTAAATTCCATTCGTCAATTGTGATTCCTGGGTTTTTACCTGGTTTTTCTTCTGGTTTTTGTTCTTCAGATTTATCAACAATCTTTAATACATAATCCCAGTTTCCATCTGATTTTTGTACAACTTCATAACCATTATTTATATGACCAGGGTTTAATAGTTCATTTTCTAAAGCTTTTTTCGCTGCTTCTTCAGCTTCTTCTTTAGTTCTGTAAGCAAATGGATGTTCTGCTGGATTAAACCAGGTATCAGAAACATTTTCTTCTTCTTCTGGTTCTACTGGTTTTTCAGTTGGTCTTTTTGCATCTGGATTAGATTTATAGTGTTCTTCAATTAAAGTTTCAACTAAACTATTTACCGAGTCAATACTTTTTGCTGAATCAACTTTATCAAGAAATAGTTTTGATGTTATTCCGTTTGCAGCCAATTTTGCTTTTGCTGCTTCCTTCGCTGCATTAAGCTGTTCTTCGGCTGTTGGTTTGTATTCTTCTTGTACATACATTCCTTGATCTTTGGCTTCTGGTGTTTTTGGTATGTTTGGATCAGCTGCACCTTCAGCAAATGATCCTACTCCTCCACCAACTACAATTGCACCTGCAAGTGCAGCCATTAATAATTTTTTATTAATTTTCATAATATCATGACAATGGAAACTTCCCTTAATAAGGGTGGAATTTGTCTCCTCCTTTTAAATTTTTTTGCATTCAATGCTATTTAAATCAAATTCGTTTCCAAGCAATTATATTGCCATTCCTTAGTTATTGTTTACCCAAAAAGGTATTTCAACAATCGAATTTCACCAATTTAATAAATGGTGTTCTTGCTTCGTCCACTGTCCAAAAATTTCCCAAGAACAATGTCCACAAGCGTTAGGTTCGGTAAATTCAACGCCTACCTTTTATTTTAGCTACTATTTCTAGTAGTTATAATCATATTTTAGTGTGTAATTATGGAAAACATTATTCAGACTTCCAAAAAAATCATCAGAATATTTGTTAATAAATATCCAAACATTTAATTTTGATAGAGTTTCCTTTATCACACTACTATATTAGTTTAAGCTCATTATACTACATAAGTTCAAATATTACAATAAGTTTACAAAAATCTTTTTGTGTATATATTTTGTAGAATAGTTATGCAATTTGTTATTCAATATTTTTTATTTCGAAGTCAATATGTAGTGTGTTTCTTGTGTTTTTAATCACTTATTGTGTTATGCTTAAATATTATTACAATTATTTATTTTTTTTATTATTTTATGATGTTTTGAATTTGAATTTTCGAGTGTGAACGACCAGTTTTTCTTTGGTTTATGAGCTAATTCTAAGAATTTTTCTTTTCAATTTAATTATACCCCGTAACAATGGTTACGGATTATTGTAACTGTTATCAGTATAATATAATCAAAAAAATGGAGGGATAATATGTCAAGATTTTTAGGAAGAATTCATTATATAATGTTTGATAAGATAAATTACGTTGATGAAATCACGCGCAAGATGAGTGAGTTGATGGATGAAAATATTGATTTAAAAAATATTGAACGTGGGGCGTTGGAGGATTTGATTGACACGGACAACATACACGGATGGTTACAAGTGAGAGTAGGAATTGTCGAGGATAATTTGGCGAAGGTTTTAAGTGAACTTAAAAAAGAAGGAAAGCTTGAGGATGCTCTTAAAATTGCGTATGATTTTGGTGCGAAGGAGGATTTCTCGGGCGATGCATCTGATGCATTTCAATTTATGTCCGATAAATTCTTGGACGGTATGCCTTGTGATATGGCGAATTTGCCAGTGGAATCAAGTGATGGAGAGTTCCGTTGGATTAAGAGAATTGATGTGCATGAACAGTATTACATGTATGGAGAATCTTCTGAAATTTACGATGAATTCCGAGGTGCGTGGATGAATGGTTTGTTGAGCCGTTGTGATTTGGAATACGTCGTGGAAGATGGAATTAATATTATAAGGTAGATTTGTGTGTTTTTGGGGTATAATTATATGTAAGATAGCAACAATTGTAGGAGGTATGTTATGTATATTAGAGAAGAAGTACTTAAAAACGCAAATAATAAGGATAAAGTGTCAGAAATTTTGGAAAATTATTTCAAAACAAATGCAAATTACGAAAACGAACACGATCGTGACGAACTTCGCCGCCGTGGCTTTGAAGAATTGAAGTTAATCGGAGAAATTCAAGTTTATCAATTGTTGATGAACTCAGATAACGATAGAACTACATTATAATCGCAATCCCTTGTCATTTGGCAAGGGATTTTTGTGTGTGATAAAGTATATTTTATTGAAAAAGGGTTATAATGTATGTATGAAAACTTCAAGAAAAATATACGCAATGAATTTATTTTCCAATTTAATATTTTATGCGCCTGTTGCGTTGTTGGTGAGGACGAATAGAGGAATTAGCTTGTCGCAGTTTTTCGTGTTGCAGGCGATACTGTCTGTTACCTGCATGGTTTGTGAATTTCCTTTGGGTGTGTTGACCGATAAAATCGGGCTGAAAAAGTCAATAGTTCTCGCACAGTTTACTATGCTAACTGCAAGGATAATTTTACTGATATCCAATAATTTTATGCTTTTTGCGGTGGAAGCCTTGCTTGAAGGAATTGCTTTTGCATTGAATTCCGGAACAATAAGCGCCTACATATACAAGCTTTTCGGCGACGATAATTACAGTAATAATATTTCGAAGTTCTATAATTGGGGGACGATCGCTTTTATCGTATCTACCGTAATGTTTCCTTTTATTAATTCAAGATGGAACATTAACGCTTTGATTTGGGTAACCATAATTGCAAATGTAATTGCAACTATGATTTCTATTTTTATTCCAGATACCGACAATTCAAGTGAAACTGAGGAACAATTTGATTTGTCAAAAACATTGAAGCTATTGGTACACGATAAAACTTTCAGAGTAATCGTATTAATCGTGTCGTTGTTCAATTTGTCATTTTTATTGATCAACTTTTTCTATGTAAAAGTCATAATTGACAACGGATATTCGGAAAACATAGTGTCGCCACTCATCCTAGCTTACTCGGGACTTCAACTTTCACAAACATTTATCATAAAATATCTAGGAGAACAAAAAGCATGGAACAAAGTTCGATTATTTTCAGTTATTGCATCATTGTTCTTTGCTGGATTATGTGTGATATCTGGAAAAGCTGTAGTGTTGTTGATGATTGTACTTCCAACAATCTTGTCTGTCTTGGGGATATTTATTGAAAAAATCCAAAACAATTATATAGACACAATAGGCTTCAAAAATCACCGAGCAACCATGCTATCAGCATTCAGCTTTTTCGCTGATGTCTTCGAAGTAGTATTCTTGTTGGCAAACTCGTATATTTCATCGTTCAATTACAAATATATCTTCGTGTTTATAGCCGCATCACTATTGTTGAGTGCAATTATGCTTAGAAATGATAATACCGTAAAGTCTGTATCGTGATCTGTGAGTCTAGTAAGTATGATATAAATCATGACCACCCGTAAAACGGGTGGTTTGTTCAAGGGCTATAAGCCCGAGTGA